>MDTG01359321.1_pt1 | contig 16761 bp, 21 predicted proteins | sample 811421 | NCBI WGS metagenome assembly MDTG01 (sample SAMN05326645, study PRJNA326480) | marine metagenome | isolation source: seawater | place: Pacific Ocean: South East | collected 2011
TAAGGTTTTTTTTCAATTATCTTACCAATTTTAAATTTGATTTATCACAAATATGTCTTATTTTTTGAGTTTAAATATATTTATTAACTATGCAACTTAAATACAATCGACAGCAAAGTATTGGAAGCTCATTATTCAGAATATTGATAAAATTAGTTTTATTTTTATTATTAATAGTCTTAACAATTTTCTTAATTGAGAAAATTAATTTTCCTAGTCCTGAGCAAGACCTTAAAATTGAAATTACAAATGATATTAAAAAGCTTAAATAAATATATAAGCTTTTTGATTTTCTTAATCTTTTTTTCACCATTAAGTGGAGAAGAACAAATAGACATTTGGAGTAAGGATAATACCAAAAGCACCGAGTCAAACTCCAATGAAACAGAAAATTCTAATTCGATTACTCCAAAATTAACTGGTAAACCAGAAAAAGAAGAGACAATTAAAATAGAAAGTGAATTAACAGAAAATTCAGAAGAAACAAAAATTTTTGGTATCTACGACCCTGCAGAAAACAATTTTAGTTTAAATATGTGGGCAGAAACTGATGCAGAAAAGATTAGATCTAGTTTTAAAAGAATTAATAAAATTAATTTATCTAATACAGCTACAAAGATTTTTGAAAATACAATTTTGTCTTTTGCTTATCCACCTAAAAATATGGATAATGAGGAATTTATTGATTTAAGAATTGACTGGATGATATCTAACAAAAAGATAAGTCTTATTGAAAAATTTTTAAACCAAAATAAAACTTTCCCTAATAAAAAAAAACTTATTCAATATTTGGTGGATCACAACATTGCAAAAGCTGACATCAAGGAGGGATGTCAAAAAATAAATTTTTTGGATAAAGATATTAAAGATTCATATTTAGAAAAGTTCAAAATTTATTGTTTGGTATACAATAAAAAAATAAATGAAGCACAATTACAACTAGATATTTTAAGAGAGGAGAATAATTCAGATAAATATTTTGATGATAAAATAAATTTTCTTCTAGGTGTAGCAGAAAAAACTTCAAAAAAAATTAATGAAAAAAATTTACTAAATTTTTATTTGTCTAGTGTCACAATCGAAAACTTTAAATTTGAACCAAACAAAAATACCAAGAAAAGTATTTGGGAATATCTTAATGCTGCAAATTTAATTCAACTAGAAGACAACAGGGATAAAGAAAAATTAAAAAGTCTAGAAATGGCGGCAAATAGCAATCAATTTGACAAAAAAAAAATCTTTGAAATTTATTCTCAAATAAGTTTTGATTTGAACAGTTTAATCAAAGCAGAAGATGTTTATCAAACATTTGATAACATAGATGCTAGAGCTTTAATTTATCAGAAATATCTATTGTCTGATAACGAGCAAAATAAAATAAAACTATTGATTCTTTTAAAAGATTTATTTCAGAAAGATGATTTATCAAATATTTATGTGAAAAAGTTGAGCGAAGAGTTGAAAAAAATAAATTTAGATAAATTAGAAAGCACTTACCAAGAGATTGTTACAAAAAATATAATTAGTGAAGAAGAGATAAAACTAGGAAAGATAAAATTTGATGATAAAATCTTACATAAATCAAGAGTTGTAAGATATTTTAGAGATCAATCTGATAAAAAAAAAGCCCAAAAAGATTTTATTAAAGTGTACAAAAAAATTAAGAAGAATAGAAAATACTTTTTCTCTGCGAAAGATATAGCGTTAGTTGAGTCATTAGCAAAGGATGAATTTGAAATACCAAAAGATTTTAACTATCAAGAAATCTCAAAAAATTATGCAGTTCCCGCCAACTTATTAAAACTTGGAAAAGGCAATGAGTCAGCATTTTTAACTTTGAAGTTAGTAGAAATTATTGGAGAAGATGAAGCTTATAATTTAGATCCTGAAACTATTTATTTTATTACCCATTTACTTAATCAGAATAATTTGAGAAAAATAAGAAATGAAATTTTGATTTCAGCCCTACCACAGAGAAGTTAATTATAATATAACACGGTATGACAAAGAAAAAAATTCTCATAGAACCAGATCCAATTTTGAGAAAAATTTCCGAACCTTTAGAAAAAGTAGACGATGAAACAAGAAAACTAATGAGAGATATGCTTGAAACTATGTACGATGCACCTGGCATTGGTTTAGCAGCAATTCAAATAGGAATTTTAAAAAGGATTGTTGTTATTGATATTTCAAAAGACAAAGAGGATAAAAAACCAATATTTATGGTCAACCCAAAAATTATAAGTACATCAAAAACAACATCTGTATATGAAGAAGGCTGTTTATCTTTACCAGGGCAATTTGCTGAAATAGAGAGGCCTGCGAAATGTCAAATAGAATTTATAGATTTCAATGGAAAAAAAAAGGAGCTGAATGCTAACGGTCTTCTAGCAACATGTATTCAACACGAAATTGATCATTTAGATGGAGTCTTATTTATTGATTATCTTTCAAAACTCAAAAAAGACATGATAATAAAAAAGTTAATAAAACACAAAAAAGAAATAGAGAGAATAGTAGTTTAATCAAATGTCTTTAAAAATAGTTTTCATGGGAACACCTGAGTTCGCAGTTCCAGTACTTAAATCATTAAAAGATTCAACTCATACATTGCAACTAGTTTTAACTAAGCCACCAGCAAAAAAAAACCGAGGTCAAAAAATAATTCCATCTCCAGTACATAGTTATTCAATTAAAAATAATTTATCAGTTAGGACACCTAATGATTTAAACAATGAAGAACTTGAAATTATCAAAAAATTAAGTCCAGATATAATTGTTGTAGTGGCTTATGGAAAATTAATTCCTAACGAATTTTTAAGAACAATAAATTCAAAATTTATAAATGTACATGCCTCGATACTTCCCAAATGGCGTGGTGCAGCACCAATACAAAGAGCTATCATGAATATGGATAAAGAAACTGGTATTTCTATTATGAAAATAATACCAAAACTTGACGCAGGACCAGTAATGAAGGTAGCAAAAGTTAAGATTGATGCATCAATGAATTATCAAAATTTAAGTGAAAAGTTATCAAAACTAGCAACAAAAGTTTTATTAGACTCATTAAATTTGATAAAAAATAAAAAAGAAAATTTTATACCTCAAGACGAAAAATTAGCTTCTTACGCAAAAAAAATTGAAAAAAATGAAACGAAAATTAATTGGACGGATAACGCAAATAAGGTTATTGCAAAAATAAATGCTTTTAATCCTAACCCTGGGTGTTGGTTTGAAATGAATAAAACAAGGATTAAAGTATTGAAAGCTATTGAAATAAAAAAATCTGGAAAACCAGGAGAGATAATTGATCAAAAATTCACTATTGGCTGCTTGAATAATTCAATTCAAATTTTAGAGTTAAAACCAGAAGGAAAAAAAATTTTAAGTAACTCAGAATTTTTACGTGGTTATAAACTAAAAGTTGGCACTATTTTAAATGGAATATAACTACTTAATAGAAATTGAATATGACGGGACAAATTTTGTTGGGTGGCAATTTCAAAAAAATGGAACATCTGTACAGGACGTAATTGAAAAAAAATTATCAAAATATTTTAAAACGAAAATTCGATTAACTGGAGCAGGTCGTACAGATAAGGGAGTACATGCTCTAGGTCAATGTGCAAACTTCAAAATTAAAGAAAAAATAATGGACAAAAAAAAATTTTTAAGTTCTATCAATTTTTTCCTAAGACCCAATTTAATATCAATACTAAGCATAAAAAAAAAAGAACTAAACTTTAATTCAAGGTATAATGCGGTTGAAAGAATTTATGAATATAAAATTGTTAATAGAGATAGTGATTTAATAATTAACAAAAAAAGAGCTTGGCTAATAAGAAAAAAAATTAATTTTGAAGCTTTAAAAAAAGGTGCCAAATTATTACAAGGTACACATGATTTTTCTACATTTCGATCTTCAAAATGCAGCTCGAAATCACCAATAAGATTAATGAAAAAAATACAACTTAAAAAAAAAGGTAAGGAAATTTTTATATTTTTTTATTCAAAATCATTTTTACAAAATCAAGTTAGATCAATGGTAGGAAGTTTAATTTATCTAGCGTTGGGTATTTGGGATTTCAAGAAGTTTAAAACTGTTTTTTTTTCAAAAAATCGTAAACTATGTGCCCCGCCAGCTCCAGCTTGTGGACTATATTTGACAAAAATTATTTACTAAAAATTACGAAATAAACTTATCAAATACCGGTAAGACGTTATCCCATTTAAATTTCTTAATAGTCGATAAGGATTTTTTGGAGGATGAAAGACTAAATTGTTTATTTTTTTTAAATTTAAGTATTATCTTAGTCATTTCTTCATTATTTTTATAAGTACTGATCTTGCTTCCTTTAATTAAATCAAAGTTTTTTGATACTTTTATGCTGCACAATGAAGGTAGGCCATAAGACATATATGTTAGTAGTTTTGTTTGAATACCTGTAGAAATCCTAAGATTTGCTAATCCACATATAGATTTATTTAAATGTTTATCTAGGTTATTTACTTGTCCAAAAACTTTTACATTAGTTTTATTTTTTAAAATGTATTTGTCAAATTTTGAAATTTCTCCAATAATATGTAATTCAATTTCAGGATATTTATTTCTAATTTTAGGCAAAACATCATTAGCAAAGTCATAACAGGCTTTCCTATTAGGGGTGTATTTTATATTTCCTATAAAAATTATTTTATAATTGTCTTTTCTGAATTTATATAATTTCTTAATTTGACTAATCCCAAATGAAATCTGAAATACTTTTTTGTGGAACTCTTTACTAAGCGATTTTATTTCTTTTTTAGAAAATAAAAAAATTTTATTGAAATTTGTAAAACAAAAATTTTCATATTTTTTAACTAAAAGACCCTCAATAATATAAACAATTTTGATTGGGTTTAAAAAAAATGTTGACTTTCTTGTTTGTTCATAATTTTTGGACATCAAATCACCCATATCTAATAAACATTTTTCTTTTAAATCTTTGTTTAAGTACTGCGCAACCCTAAAAGATTGGAAAAAAATCAGATCAAAGTTATTTGCATTTAAATTGACGTACTTTTCTAATTTGGGACAATAAAAAAAACCTAACTGTAAAGGCTTCAGCTTTATTAAAGAAATGATAATGTAAACAATTTTACGTATTAAGCTCGGCTCCTTAAAGCCTTGATAACTAAATCTACTTTTTTTTATTTTAAGATCTTTATTGTTGTTACTAATAACTTTTACGTAGTTATTTCTCGATAAAAATTCGATTATTTTTTTTGCTCTAATTACATCTCCAGAGTATCTGCCAGAAAAAGGATTTCTAGGTGCAATAAATAAGATTTTTTTCATTTGTGAGATTTATAAGTTTTAGATCTTTTTATTCTCCATCTTGACTCTGATCTAACTATGTACCCAACACATTTTTTTGCTCCACATTTGCAAGGATAATTTTTAAAATCTTGGTCAAATCCAAAACCATAATCATAAGATAATTCTTCGCCTTTCTTAATATCTCTAATCGCGTACACCCAAATCTTTAGACCTGTACCGCTAACTTCACAATTTGGACTGCAGGAGTGATTAATTAATCTCGCTATATTATATTCGAAGTCTCCATCAAGGTCATACCTTTTATTTAAATTGAATAAATATATTGCCTTGTCATTATCATACTTTGGATTTTCCTCGGCTTCTTTTCTAGTAATTATTTTTCCTTTATACTCGATAATTCTCGTACCTTTTCCAATATCAGTATTTGCATATAAGCCTCTATTATCAATATTAGATTTTTTTATTTTATATAATTTCACTTGAAATACTCTATCAAAATATTTTTATAAATATCTGTAAGTTTTTTCAAATCGGAAATCGAAGTACATTCGTCAACCTTATGCATAGTTTTATTTACTAATCCAAATTCTAAACAAGGTGAAATATCTTTTATAAATCTAGCGTCTGAAGTTCCACCAGTTGTTGAAAACTTAGGATTTATTTTTGTAATTTTTTTAATAATTTTTTTTGACATTAAGACAGTTTTATCGGGCTTAGTTAAAAACGCATCTCCATTTTCCAGAAAGTTTATTTTAAATTTACATTTATTTTTTTTACTTATAGTTTTTATAGTAGATAAAATTTTCTTTTTTAGAGATTTTCCGGTGTGGATATTATTATATCTAACATTAAAACGTGCTTCAGCTTTTGCTGGAATTACGTTATGAGTTTTATTATCAACAAATATACTTGTAAATTCCAAGTTAGAAGGTTGAAAATTTTTACTACCTTTATCTAAACTTCTGCTCTTTAATTTTTGACAAATTTCTACAATTGTGTTGATAGGATTATTTAAGAGATGGGGATAAGCTATGTGACCTTGAACACCGATAATTTCAATTTTACCTGTTAAACTTCCTCTTCTACCAATTTTAATCATTTCCCCTAACTTATTTGGATTAGTTGGTTCTCCTACTAAGCAAAAATTTATTTTTTCTTTCTTTTTTTTTAAATATTTAACAACTTTTTTAGTACCGTTTATTGCTAAACCTTCTTCGTCCCCTGTTATTAAAAAACTTATTGATCCATTAAATTTCGGATTTTCTTTTAAGAATTTATAAACAGCAGAAACAAAACATGCTATCGAACTTTTCATATCGTTAGCTCCCCTGCCTATCAGATGATTATTTCTCACCAAAGGTTTAAAAGGGTCTATAGTCCAATCAGCTAGATTTCCTGGAGGCACAACATCAGTGTGACCTGCATAGCAAAAATTTGGTTCTTTTGAACCTAATCTCGCGTAAAGATTTTTTACAGGTTTACTTTTTTTGTCCTTAAATTCTAGAATTTTACATTTAAAACCTAAAGATTTGAGTTTTTTACTTAAAAAATTAATTGCCCCTGCGTCATTGGGTGTAATGCTTTTAAATTTTATTAAATCTTTTGCTAAATTTAATTCATCAAGTCTCATCATTAATCTCTTAGCAAATCATTAATTGACGTTTTACTTCTAGTTTTTTCGTCAACTTTTTTTACAATTACAGCACAATATAGTGCTGGACCATCAGGATTTTTTTGATTTGGAGTAGAGCCAGGTACCACAACAGAGTAAGCAGGCACCTTGCCATAAGTTATCTCTCCAGTTTGTCTATCAATAATTTTTGTAGAGGCACCAATGTAAACACCCATTGAAATTACTGAGCCTTCTTCAACTAAAACCCCTTCTGCAATCTCTGATCTAGCGCCAATAAAACAATTGTCTTCAATTATCACTGGACCAGCTTGTAGTGGTTCTAATACTCCACCGATTCCCGCTCCACCAGAAATATGACAATTTTTCCCTACCTGAGCGCAAGAGCCTACAGATGCCCAAGTATCAATCATTGTACCTTCATCGACGTATGCACCAAGATTCACAAAACATGGCATCAAAACAACATTCTTTGCTATAAAAGATCCTTTTCTAACGACACCATTAGGAACATGTCTGTAACCAGCTTTTTTCCAGTCACTTTCACTCCAAGAAACAGACTTACCTGGAACTTTATCATACCAAGTTGTGTAAGGACCTTTAGACATTACCATCTTATTAATTCTAAAACTTAATAGAATAGCTTTTTTAACCCATTGATTGACAGACCAAACCCCATTTATTTTATTTGCTACTCTAATTATACCTTTATCAGTTAATTCAATAGTTTCATTTATTGCGTTTATTATTTTTTTATCTGAATTTTCTGTTACCCTTTCTATATCTTGAAAAGCATTTTCAATTATTTTTTGTAATTCATCGTGTTTCATTTATCTCCTTTAAAAATTTAGTTAAGTTTTTTGCTCTATAATTTATGAATTCAGCATCAGAAAATTTAGACGCCCAGGGTTCATCATTTATTATCCAAACAGTTTTCATACCTAATTCGTAAGCTGGTTTTAAATTTCTAGCAATATCTTCGAAGAATATACAATATTCTGGCTCAATTTTGTAATCTTCTACCAATTTTTTATAAGGCTCTACCGATGGTTTCGGAATAAACTCACAATCTCTTATATCGAAAATACCATCAAAAAGCTCACTAATTCCAATTCTTTTTGTTACATTTAATGCGTGAGCTTTAGATCCGTTGGTAAATATAATTTTTTTACCTCCAAGTTTTTTTATCTCAGCTTTTAGGTTTTCATCTTTCTTCAAAAAATTTAGATCTACATCGTGAACAAATTCTAAAAATTCGTCAGCATCTATTTTATGGTTTTTAATCATCCCATTAAGTGTAGTGTTATATTCTTGAAAATAGCTTTTTTGAATTTTCCGCGCATCAACAATGTTAATATTTAGTTTTTCAGATATAAATTTTGTCATTTTTTTATCCACTTGATCAAAAACTTTAGTCGCTCCGTCGTAAAGAGTGTTATCTAAATCAAATAACCAAAATTTAATATCTTTTAAATCTTTCATTTTCTAATCAGCGTTCCTGATCCTTTATCCGAAAAGATTTCATGTAAAATTGAATGATGTTTCCTACCATCGAGAATGACAACACCTCTAACTCCATTTTCAACTGCATCAACACAATTTTTAATTTTAGGTATCATTCCCCCTTGCACTACTTTCCACTCAATTAAGTTATTAAGATCAAAAGGTTTTATTTCAGTTATTAGTTTTTTTCTATCGTCATAGACACCCTCTACATTGGTCATTAGCAACAATCTTCTAGCCTTTAGTTTCTTTGCTATAGCATTAGCTACTGTATCACCATTTATGTTGTATGTTTGATTATCTACTCCCAAACCTAGTGGAGCTATGACAGGAATTTGTTTTTTATTTATTATATTTACAATAGTGTTCACATTTATTTTATCTGGAATTCCAACATAACCAAGCTCTTTTTTTTCTGGTAGAACATTTATTACATTATTCATTTTTGAGTTGATTGAAATAGCATCTGTTCCTTCTTTTTTTAAAGAATTAACAATATCTTTATTAAATTCAATTAAAACTTTTTCAACGATTTGTATTATATTTTTGTCTGTTACTCTTAAACCGTTGATAAATTTAGTAGGAAGTTTTTTTTCAGCTAATTCTCTTTCTATTCTAGGACCTCCTCCGTGAACAACTGCAATTGAGATACCCAATTTATTTAAAATATTTATATCTTTAATGAAACTATTGAATATGTTTCTGTCTATCAAAACATTTCCACCATATTTAATTACAATTTTTTCTTTTTTATATTTTGAAACATATTTTGGAACATTATTTATGTCAGGAGCATCTTTTGGCCAAAACTTTTTAATCTCCTCTAAAGATATACTCTTTAACATTTAGTTTGTTTTAACTTTAGTATTTTTCATAATCACCCATTGTTGAGCGATAGTTAGAACATTATTTACAGTCCAATATACAACTAAACCTGAAGGAAAAGACGCTAAAATAATTGTTAAAAAAATAGGAAAAAAAGCAAAAATTTTTGCTTGTATAGGATCTGCTGGAGCAGGGTTTAATTTTTGTTGAACCCACATAGAAAGACCCATCAAAATAGGCCAAATTCCAATGATTAAGAAACTCGGAGGATCCCATGGAACAAGTCCAAATAAATTAAAAATAGTTGTTGGATCTTTATCTGAAAGATCTTTTATCCAACCAAAAAAAGGCTGATGTCTCATTTCTAATGATATAAAAAGCATCTTATAAATAGCAAAAAAGAATGGAATTTGAATTAAAACTGGTAGACATCCAGATGCTGGATTTATTTTTTCTTTTCTGTATAAAGCCATCATTTCTTGTTGTAATTTAACCTTATCTTCTTTGTGCAATTCTTTAAGCCTAACCATTTCCGGCTGAACTGCCTTCATTTTTGCCATTGATCTAAAAGAGTAATTGGCTAACGGGAAAAATATTAGCCTAATACCTATTGTTATAATGACTATTGCAATACCAAAATTTCCAGAGTACTTAAAAAGATAGTCAATTATAAAAAAAAGTGGTTTAGTAAAAAAATAAAACCAACCCCAATCGATAACTAAGTCAAATTTATTTATATTTTGGTCAGCAGCATAATTATCTATTGTTTCAACCTCTTTTGCAGCAACAAATAATCTAACTTCATTAGATTTATTTGATGACTTTTCAATAACAGTAGGATTGTTTAAAATATAATTTGCCTTAAAAGAATTCTTATAAAGAAAAGTTGATTTAAAATTTTCACCTTTCTCAGGCACAATTGCAGTCATCCAGTATTTATCTGTTATACCGAGCCAACCATCATTGGCATCTCTTACTATTTTGTTTTTCTTAATATCGTCGTAGTCATCTTCTTTTAATTCTTCATCGAAAACACCAATAAAACCTTCATGAGAAATATAAAAATTTTGTATATCATCTGGAACTTTATTTCTCGTTATTTGAGCATATGGATATAATTCGACTGCTTCGTTAGTATTGTTTTGAATTTTTTGTGTTATCTTGAATAAAAATTTGTCATCAAGTTCGATTTTTTTTTGAAAGATTATTCCATTTTTGTTATTCCACTCAAGCAATATAGGTTGATTTTCAGAAAGAATGTTATTTCCTTTTATCGTCCATATTGTCTGCCTAGAGGGCACATTTATTTTATTTTTTAAGCTAGTCCAGCCAGTCTCAACATAAAATCCATTCTCAGACTCTGCTGGATTTAAAAATTCAACGTTTTTACCTTCCTCCAAATCTTGTTTATGATTTTTAAAAGAAATATCATCTACTACCGCACCTGTTAAAGACAAAGAACCGATTATATTGTTGTTTTCAATTTTAATTCGTTTTGAACTTTTGAGCGACTCTTCCCTTGATACTAAATTAGCTTTTAAATCTTCATTTATATTGGGAGTAATAATTTCTTCGTTTGTATTATTTTCTTTATTGTTTGTTATATTATTAGGTTTTGGTGGTTCGAACACAAATGACCAGATTATTAAAACAGCCATGGATAAAGAAATTGCAGCTATAATATTTTTATTATCCATTTTTTCCTTCTTTTTTGTTTTTTGATGGAACAAAATCTACTCCATGACTTCCACCTAAAATTACAAATGGATGACATTTCAAAATTCGCTTTATTCCTAAATTAAAACCTTGAATTAAACCTCGAGTCTCTAAAGACTCTATAAAATATTCTGAACAAGTAGGCAGGAATCTGCATTTGTTTCCCAAAAAAGGAGAAATTAGATATTGATAGATTTTAATAATAACAATCAGAATTTTAATCATTTCATTTTCTTAATTTGCTAAAACTTTTCTCCATTAGTGATAAAAGCATATTATGTTTTTGTGCATAAGCATTAGACTTTCCGAAAACTATATAAGTGTAATCTTTGTTAATTGCACCTCTTTTTTTTAGTAATTTTTGGATAATTGCTTTTAATTTTCTTCTTATTTTGTTTCTTTTTACCGCATTACCAATTTTTTTTTTCATAACAAAACTTATTATCAAATTACTCTTGTGCTTTGGCTTAATAAAATTTTTTGAAGCAAAAATAGAAAAATAATCTGTGTGGAATTTTTTCTCTTTTAGACCTTTTTTAAATTGGTTGCTTTTTTTTAAACTTTCAAGCTTAACCATTTTTTTACTATTATGTTGATATTGTTTTTCGACCTTTAGCTCTTCTTCTGGCTATAAGTTGTCTTCCAGCTTTAGTAGCCATTCTTGCCCTAAAACCATGCCTTCTTTTTCTTACTATATTACTTGGTTGATACGTTCTTTTCATAAATATTTAAGGTGTATATTTTAATTGCTGTCTATTGTACAGGTAAATTATGAGCAAAAGTCTTAAATTATTTTTTGGTATTTCCTACCTTTTCATCCTATTAGTATTTTTATATTTTATTTTTATATACATAGATATCACAAGATTGAATGATTTTTCATATTACAAAGACCTTCAAACAAACCTTGAAAAGTTTTCTAGTAGCAATCTTTTTATTAACCTTTTTCTTTTTTTTATTTTTTCAATAGTCTGGGTAACTCTACTTGGTTTTGGTTCTCCGCTATTGCTTATTTCTGGAATATTATTTGGCAAATGGATTGGAACCATAATTTCAATAACCTCCATTTCAATTGGAGCATTAGGACTATATTCAATTGCTAATTATTTTTTTAAAGATTTAGTACATAACCTCTTAGAAAAAAAATTTTCACATTACATTAGTTTGTTTAAAAAAAATGAGTTTAATTATTTTTTCGCTTTTAGATTGGCCGGAGGACTAGGTATCCCTTTTGGAATTCAAAATATTTTACCCGTTATATTTAATTTAAAGAAAACTAATTATTTTTTTGCAAGTTTTCTTGGTTTTGTACCAACTTTCTTTATTTGGAATACCATAGGATCAGGATTAAATGATTATATAAAACAGTCAGAGAATTTTAGCCTAATTAGTTTACTTATTAATAAAGAAATTTATTTACCTATTATACTTTTTTTACTAATGCTGACTGTATCAGCAATTATTAAAAAAAAACTTTTTAATAACAAAGAATAAGTAGGGGCTTTTAAAGAAAGTTATAATATGAAAGAAAAATTAAGTTGGTTTTGTTGGCTTACTTTAGTCATCCTGTGGAATTATGGATTTCCAGATGCATCACCACTAGAAGATGTAATTGTTGCCGTAATTTTGTCCTTATTGTTTATAATTATAGGTAAAATGCAATCAAGACCCTTGAAAAAAATCAATTCAAGAAGTAAAAATAAGAATTAATGAAGGAGCGCTTAAAATGGGTATTCACTACGATTATAAATCTACTCGCGGAGATAAAGCTATGAAAAAAGAAGCTAAGCGCAAGGCAAGAATTGAACAGAGAAGAGCCAAAAGATCTAACAATAATTTAAAATCTTCTAAAGAAACCGAAATGCACGATATTGACAAACCAATTACTTTAGAGGATTTGACTAATCCAGATAAAAACTAATTTTTTATGAGATCTTTTGGAAAAAAAGATTCATTTTTAAAAATTCGTGAAAATTCTTTAAAAAAAAACTTGAAAAAAAGAAAAAAACATAAATTAATTAAAAAAAAAAATGACAGTTCTCTCAGATAAGTGGATTAAAAATGCATCTAAAAAAGGTATGATCAAACCCTTTGTAGATAAGCAAGTAAGAAAAGGAAAAATCTCGTTTGGACTTTCATCTTATGGTTATGATGCTAGAGTTTCTAACGAGTTTAAAATCTTTACAAACGTGAACTCAGGGATTGTTGATCCAAAAGTTTTTAAAAAGGAGAGCTTTGTTACAAAGATAGGGAAAGAATGCATAATACCACCAAATTCATTTGCTTTAGCTAGAACTATGGAATATTTTAAGATTCCTGAAGATGTAATGGTAATTTGTTTGGGAAAGTCAACTTATGCCAGATGTGGTATTATTGTTAACGTCACGCCTTTAGAACCTGGTTGGGAAGGTCATGTAACATTAGAATTTTCAAACACTACTCCTCTTCCAGCTAAAATTTATGCTAATGAGGGAGTAGCACAGTTTATTTTTATTAAAGGCAACGAAAAACCTAGTGTCACTTACGCTAAAAGAAAAGGCAAATATATGAAACAAAAAGGCGTAACACTTCCTAAAGTTTAAATTCTTTTAATGCAAAAACTATTAATTAACGGAAAAAAAGAATTATCTGGTAGTATAAAAATTTCTGGGTCGAAAAATGCAACTTTACCAATATTAGCTGCAACAATATTTGCTAGAGAGGCAAAAATCACAAACGTGCCACTAGTAAAAGATATTTTTACAATGGTCGAGTTATTGAAATTTGTTGGATTAAAAATCAAAATTCAACATAATAAAAATATAATTAATGTTAAAAACCTAGAGAAGAATATTAAGACATTAGCGCCGTATAATCTAGTTAAGACCATGAGAGCAGGAGTTTTAGTGTTAGGTCCACTTTTAACTAAATATAAAAGAGCAAAAATTTCTTTACCCGGAGGATGTGCTATTGGGTCTCGACCTGTAGATCTTCATCTTTTTGCGTTAAAAAAACTTGGTGCAAAAATTAAGATTAAAAACGGATATATATTTGCAGAAGCCAAAGATGGGTTAAATGGAAATAAAATAATTTTTCCGAGTGTATCCGTGGGAGCAACAGAAAATGCAATATTAGCAGCATTTAATGCTAAAGGAAAAACCATTTTACAAAATTGCGCTATTGAACCCGAGATAGTAGATTTTATTTCATTTTTAAAAAAATTAGGAGGAAAGATAAAAGTTATAGGACGCAAAATAATAATTAATGGAAAAACTGATATCAAAAAAAAAATAAACCACCAAGTTATCTTTGATAGAATCGAATTAGGGACATATATGATTGCTTCAGCTTTAATTGGGAAAAAAGTTATAATAAATAATATTAAGCCAAATGTGGTTTATAATGAAATTAACGTTCTTAGAAAGATGGGTGTAAAATTAAAGATAAAAAAAACATCTGTAGAAATTTTTAAAAGCGATACAATAAAAAAGATTAATATATCTACCAAACCATACCCTGGATTCCCTACTGATTTACAAGCTCAGCTAATGGTTTTGATGACACGTGCTAAAGGTATATCTAAGATTAAAGAGAATATTTTTGAGAATAGATTTATGCACGTTCCTGAATTAAAAAGAATGGGAGCAAATATAAAGATAAAAGGAAAGGTGGCAACAATTTCAGGTCCCTCAAATCTGTCCGGTGCTGAAGTTATGGCTACAGATTTAAGGGCATCAGTAAGTTTGGTTTTGGCAGGTTTGGTAGCTAATAATAGAACTGTAATCAATAGAATTTATCATTTGGATAGAGGTTACGAATTTTTAGAAAATAAATTAAAAAACTGCAAAGCAAGTATAAAGAGAATTTAGAGTGAAAGCTAAAAATTTAAAATTAATCGCTAAAACAAATGAAGATTTAAGAGTTATTTCGGCACATCTTCAAGATTCTATCGTTTCAACTACTAATATAGCAAATCTTAAAAAAAATAAGATTTTTTTGATGCAACTTAATAGATTCATGTGGGAAGATGTTGAAAAAGGAATTTTTAGGAAGAATAAAAGAATCAGAACTATCCTTAAATTCGATAATGTTTTAGAGGTAATTTCAAAAAATATTAATCAGTCTAGTAATGATAAATTTTTAGATTTTCTAGCTATTGAAACTCATCAAATGCCTGATAAAAACTACGAAATGAAATTAATTTTTTCTGGAGACTCAATTATAAAGATTATAGCTGAAGTAATTGAAGTCACTCTAGATGATCAAGGCGAACCTTGGGATACAAAAAATAAACCAAAACATAAAGATCTTTAATGCTAAAATATTTGGATGGAAATAAAAAAAATTTTGAAAGAAAATTAAAATTTCTTTTGGAAAAGAGAAAAGTTTCACAAAAACTTAAGTCTAAAGTAGTCAAAAAGATTATTAATGACGTAAAAAAAAGAGGAGACAAATCTTTATTGAAATATGAAAGAAAATTCTCTTCAACAAAAACAAAATCAAATCATATTAAGTTTAATAATCAAGAAATAAAAGATATTGTAAAAAAAACCAATGTTAAATTAAGAAAGTCAATTGATTTAGCTTTTAATAGAATAAAGAAATTTCACCTTATGCAAAAAAATTCTTCTTTCAAAATTAAAGATCAATATAAAAATGAATTGTCATATAAATTTTCTGCAATACAAAATGTAGGGATCTATGTACCAAGTGGAACAGCCAGTTATCCTAGCACTGTTTTAATGAATTGTATTCCAGCAATTGTTGCTGGAGTGGAAAATATTTATATGACGACTCCATCTTTAGGAAAGAAAGTCAATCCAGCAATATTATATGCAGCAACTAAATGTGGTGTAAAAGAAATTTACAAAACTGGCGGTGCTCACTCAATAGCAGCATTTGCATATGGAACTAAAACTTTTAAAAAAGTAGATAAAATTGTTGGACCCGGCAACGCCTATGTAGCTGAAGCAAAGAAGGAAGTATTTGGTGATGTAGGAATTGATATGGTAGCTGGCCCATCAGAGGTAAGCATAGTGGCAGATAAGTTTGCGGATCCTGAATGGATTGCAGCAGATTTAATCGCACAAGCTGAGCACGATGTTTATGCACAATCAATTTTAATTTCTAACGATCAAAAATTAATCGGTAAAGTGAATAAATCCTTAAAAAAACAAATAAAAAATTTGCCAAAATCGAAAATTATCTTAAAAAGTTTAAGAGATTTCGGTTTAGGTATATACGCTAAAAATAATAATACAATTCTTAAAATTATAAATGAGATAGCTCCCGAACATTTAGAGTTAAATATGGTAAATTATAAAAATATTTTAAAGGGTGTAAAAAATGCTGGATCGATTTTTTTAGGAAAATATTCACCTGAGGCTGTGGGAGATTATTTAGCTGGTCCTAACCATGTTTTACCAACCTCTGGATCTGCTAAATTTTCATCTGGTTTAAGCGTTAACGACTTTTTAAAGCGTCATTCAATAATAAAAATGACCAAAACAGGTATTGCAAGATTAGGTTCATCCGTTATAAATTTAGCTCAACATGAAAATTTAGAGGGTCATGCAAACTCTGTAAAAATTAGATTAAAAAAGGATTGATATTGGCAAAACAAGAAACTTTAGAATTTAAAGGAAAAGTGACTGAACTTTTACCGAATGCCATGTTTAGAGTTAAACTTGAAAATAATCACGAGATTTTAGCTCACACGGCTGGAAAATTAAGAAAGAATAGAATAAGAGTTTTAGCAGGTGATAATGTAATGGTTGAAATGACA
>MDTG01099627.1_pt1 | contig 16760 bp, 12 predicted proteins | sample 811421 | NCBI WGS metagenome assembly MDTG01 (sample SAMN05326645, study PRJNA326480) | marine metagenome | isolation source: seawater | place: Pacific Ocean: South East | collected 2011
AAAAAAAATGGGTCGCCTGAGATTCGAACTCAGGACCAGCCGGTTAAAAGCCGGATGCTCTACCACTGAGCTAGCGACCCTTTCAGACCAATATTAATAGTCCAATATGAAAAATATCACGTTATTGAAGCATTAATGGCCCTAATGTTCCTTTTTGAGGACTAAAAAAAAATTTAAAATTATTTTTTTTCCATCCTCATTGATTTCTGGGACGTATTTAAAGTCTTAATAAATAGTTGAGGGACATACGAATAGTATTTAATTAAGCTTTTTAAAAGAAAAACAAATCCAGTTTGAAAGAAAATTCATCAGTAATCGTAATAGGAGCTGGTCTTGCAGGCTCAGAAGCGGCATGGCAAATAGCAAGTGCTGGAATAAAAGTAACTCTCTATGAAATGCGCCCAAAGAAGAAATCCCCAGCTCATCATTCATCCGAATTCGCAGAACTTGTTTGCAGCAATAGTTTTGGAGCACTTAGCAGTGATAGAGCCGCAGGGCTTCTACAAGAAGAGTTAAGACAGTTAAAATCAATTGTCATCGCAAAAGCTGACAAACACTCTGTCCCCGCAGGAGGAGCACTTGCCGTCGACAGGAGTCAATTCAGTCAGTCAATAACAAATGAACTCGCCTCTCATCCTCTAATTAAAATTCAGAGAGATGAGTGCTGTTGTCTCCCGAACTCAAACCAAATAACAGTTTTAGCCACAGGTCCTTTAACAAGCAAATCCCTTGCTGAAGACATTAAAAAATTTACAGGTGAAAAAGAATGTCATTTTTTCGATGCAGCTAGTCCGATAATTACTGGAGAAAGTATTGATTTTTCAACAGCCTTTCGGGCTAGTAGATATGACAGAGGTGATGCAGATTATGTTAATTGCCCGATGAATGAAGCGTCATATTTAAAATTTTACAGTGAGCTAGTCAAAGCACAACAGGCTGAATTAAAGAATTTTGAAAAAGATTCAGCTCTTTTTTTTGAAGGTTGTTTACCGATAGAGCAACTTGCACAGAGGGGGAAAGAGACAATGCGTTTTGGGCCATTAAAGCCAATAGGTCTTTGGGATCCCAGATGGGGAGATGTAAACGACAAAGACCTTCGAAGGCTCAAAAGAGCTCATGCTGTCGTTCAATTAAGACAAGAAGATAAAGCAGGTCAATTATGGAATCTCGTAGGTTTTCAAACAAACTTAAAATGGGGAGAGCAAAAACGTGTATTCAGAATGATTCCTGGCTTATCTCAAGCAGAGTTTGTTCGTTTTGGAGTTATGCACAGGAACACCTTTCTTGAATCTCCAAAGCTCATTGAGCCCTCATTACAATTTATAAATAGAAAGACTTTATTTGCTGCTGGACAACTCACTGGTACTGAGGGTTATGCTGCTGCCATTGCTGGAGGGTGGTTAGCCGGAACCAATGCAGCATTATTAGCAAAAGGGTTAAATACAATTACTTTTCCATCGTCTACAATGATTGGAGCATTGACAAACTTTGTTAGTAATAGTCAATCCAGTTTGAGAGTTCAAAATAAAAAAAGTTTTCAACCTATGCCTGCTAATTTTGGATTACTTCCTGAACTTGATTATAGAGTTAACAACAAACGAGAAAGGTATAAGAAATATAGAGATAGAGCCTTGGGGCAAATAAAGAAATTAAAAGAAACTCATTTGAGATATTAATTTTTTTACAACTACCATTCTAAAAACTCTGAGACATCATGACACTACTCACAAATAAAAATTCAGAAGCTCGTGAATGGGATTCGATAATTATTGGATCAGGTCTCGGTGGGTTGGTTACAGCAAGTCAATTAGCAAGCAAAGGTGCGAAAGTTCTCGTACTGGAGCAATATAAAATCCCGGGTGGGAGTGGTGGTTCATTCAAAAGAAAAGGATTTACATTTGATGTTGGAGCTTCTATGATATTTGGTTTTGGTAGTAAGGGGTATACCAACCTACTTACGAGGGCACTAAAAGATGTTGGGCAAAGATGTGAAACGATTCCGGACCCGACACAACTTGCATATCATCTACCTGATCAATTAGAAATTTCAGTCAATAGAGACTATCAAAAATTCATTAGTAAGCTAATTGATTTATTTCCCCATGAAGAGAAAGGAATTAATCACTTTTACGAAACATGCTGGGATGTATTCAATTGCCTAGATTCGATGCCTTTACTTTCAATAGAGGATCCCAAATATCTAATGAAAGTTTTTTTCAAATCACCATTATCTTGCCTTGGACTCGCTAGATGGTTACCTGTAAATGCCGGTGATGTTGCTAGACGATATATAAAAGACCCTGTTCTTTTAAAGTTTATTGATATTGAATGTTTTTGCTGGTCAGTTATGCCGGCAGACTTAACTCCTATGATAAATGCTGGAATGGTATTTTCTGATAGACACTATGGAGGCATTAACTATCCTAAAGGAGGCGTAGGGATTATTGCAGAAAAATTAGTTAACGGAATTGAAACCCACGGTGGAGAGATTAGATACAAATCCAGAGTTAAAAAAATTATTTTAAAAGAAGGGAATGCTATTGGAGTTTCTCTGGAAAATAATGAAGAAATTTTTGGTAAAACAATAGTTTCTAATGCAACAAGATGGGATACATTTGGTGGTCAGGGCATTGAAAATCCCCTCGTCGAGCGAAAGGAAACACCATCGTCCGAGACAAAATGGGAAAAAAGGTATTCCCCCTCTCCTTCTTTTTTATCTCTTCACTTGGGAGTTAAAGGAGACGCAATCCCCCCTAACACGCATTGCCATCACTTACTTCTTGACAGATGGGAAGAGATGGAAAACGAACAGGGAGTAGCTTTTTTATCAATCCCTACTTTATTAGATTCATCATTGGCACCTTCTGGTAGCCATATCGTTCATGCTTTTACGCCTTCTTCAATGGATTTCTGGGAGGGATTGAGCACCAAGGAATATCTTGCAAAGAAAAAAGAAGATGGTGACAAACTTATTGAAAAGTTAGAGAAGTTATTTCCTAACCTAAGTCAAAATATTTTACATAAAGAAATAGGTAGTCCAAAAACACATAAAAGGTTTCTTTCCAGAAATAAAGGAAGTTATGGACCAATTCCAGCCATGAGATTACCTGGACTTCTCCCAATGCCATTTAATACTACAAAAATCAAAGGACTTTACTGTGTTGGCGATTCGTGTTTTCCAGGTCAAGGGTTAAATGCCGTGGCATTTAGTGGTTATGCCTGTGCTCACATAATTGGTACAAAGCTTGGAATGAACAAATGGTCACTTCCAGAATAATTGATTCAAAAAAACAAAAAATCAGCTAGGAAGGAAGGTTGTCTAGGCTGAATCTATAACCCTGTTGGCGAACAGTTGTAATTCCACCACCATCACCTAATCCAGCTTGTTCTAATTTTCTTCTAAGTGTTAAAACTTGAGTATCAACTGAACGAGGTCCACCGCTAAATGGTGGCCAAGCCATTCTTAGTAACTCATGGCGACTTCTGACCATACCTGGAGGCATCAATAAAGCACACAACAGAGCAAACTCCCTTGGGCTTAGTTCTACAGGTTTCTCTCTCAAAGTAACCTGCCTAAGAAGAAGGTGAACTTCAAGGGGGCCCACTGCAACGCGTTCCTGTAAGCCAATTCTTCCCCTTTTTAGTAAAGTCCGGCACCTAGCAGCCAATTCTTCTAGACCAAAAGGTTTTCTTAAAACATCATCAGCTCCATCATCTAAAAGCCCAACAACGGGCTCTACTCCAGTTCTTGCCGTTAGGACAATCACGGAACATCCGAGTTGCTGAGCAAGTCGAAGAGCTGAGCTTTTTTCTAACAACTCAGCACTGACAAGCAAATCTGGTGATTGATCACGACAAAGGTCAACGGCCTCCTCAGCCGAACCGACTGCTGCGGCCAGCTGGCCATCTTGCCTGAGCCTTTGAACCAAGACAGTTCTTAGTGTTGGATGAGGCTCCACCACAAGCACCTTAGAAGGTGATTGAGTGGTGGCTTGAATAGGTGAAGATCCTGATGAGGATCCTTGAATTTGCTCAGTAGGAAGCTGATCTGCAGGTATTAATGTCACAAGTCAGAAAAGAAGACCCTTAGACTAGAGGAGATATTAAAGCAAACCGTTCACTGACCAACAAGAATAGCTCTTGTCTTAGCAAACCATGACATCTTTTGATGCTCCAGAAACTATCAAACACTTCCAATCGATTTGTGATGCCTGTCAAGAGCTGACAAGTCGACATCACAGTCCATCTGAGTTGAGGATCTATGCAGATGGATATTTGCATTCTCTTAGGAATTGCAAAAGGTTAGGTTCTCGAGATCAAGAGAAATTAGAAGCTTTAATTGAAAGGTGGATCATGGATCCCTCAAGCTTTATTGGACCCGACGGAGACATTAATAATCTCTTTTTTCAAAGAGAAACTTAAAAAAGAGTAATAGATTACAGCAAAGTAACAGTTTATGAAGCCAAAGCAATCTCTAGCTTTTCTTTCAATTCTCCAGAGTTGTACATACTTATCAATATGTCGGATCCGCCAAGAAATTCTCCTTTTACATAAACCTGAGGGATTGTTGGCCAGTTTGAATATTCTTTAATAGCTTCACGAATTTCCATATCTGAGAGCACATCAAAAGTCTCAAAGCTCATTCCTAATGAATTTAGAATTTGAACAACATTATTAGAGAAACCGCACTGTGGCATCAACTTATTGCCTTTCATAAAAACAAAAATTGGATTTGATTTTATTAAGACTTCGATTTTTGAACGAGTATTGGAATCCATGGAAAGAAATTTAATGAGGAATTGAGGTATTCAAGGCCAAAGCATGAATTGTTTCGGTTTTTAATTCATTGTTTAATGCACCATAAACAAGTTGATGTTGCTGGACAAGTGAGAGTCCTGAGAATTCTTTGGATACAACATTGACCTCAAGATGATCTCCACCTCCCAAGTCTTTTACATTAATTTGAGCATCTGGAAGTTTTTGTTTAATTAAACGTTTAACTTCTTGGGTTGTAATCATTTTTTAGCGAGATACCAGTAATGAATTAAAAAGAAATGACCTTCAAAGGGCCTGTTTTGGAGCCCCGCGATAAGGAGTATCAACTAAGCCCAGATCAACTAATTGTTGATACGCCTTTGCACCTCTTGGATTGACTGGAGAAAGTTTCTTTACCACATCCACTAACAAAGGCACCGCCAAGTCAGGTTCACCTTTGCTTCTATAAATTGTTGCTAGTTGCATATTTGCTTTGGCCAAAAGTTGAATAACATTCCGATTTTTTTTAGTAAGTTCACGTGGAATCAAAGCATCAATTCCTGTGAAAGAACTATGTAGATCCTTGTAATATTTAATCAGTGAGTTGGAAGTGGATCTAGCCTTTTTCAGCTTTTCCAATGCATCATCAATATTTCCATTATCAATTGAAACTTTAGCTTGGTCCAGTAGATCATTAATACTTATCAAGCTTAGGCCAGAGTTTTCAGTTGAGAGAACTTTGTATTTTGAGGAGGGATCATTTTCAGCGAAGGCTTGGCTAGGAGAAAAAATCAATCCCATCGAGACCAAAAAAGACCAACAGATATTCCTATAAGACATTTTAAAATTCAAATAAAGTGAATTACTTTAATCATATTATCTTCGACCAATAGCTAGCAAAGCTGATTGCTCAGCAGATCGCATACTTTCATAGAGTCCAAAATTAAATTCATTTATTGGTTGCGTAAAATCTTTAGAAACAATTATTGGTTTAGAAAAACAAATTGAAGCAGAACCACGAAACTTTGGAATAATTTCACTATAGGCTAATCCTACTGGGACAATTTTTATTTCTATTCCTTTACTACAAGCTAATTGAGTTAGACGAATCAAACCTTTTTTTAACTTGACAGGCTCTCCCTGTCTATTTATTCGACCTTCTGGGAATACAACCAATTGCTGTTGAGAAATCAACAAATCTACGGCATATCTAAGAGTAGTCAAAGACGGTCTTCCTTGATCAACAGGGAAACAACCCAATCTATTCAAGAACCAACCCTGTAACCCTGTCATTTCAGATCGTGTAACCATATATCTACAATCCCTACCAGTGATTCTTCTACCCGCTGCCATCGTTAGCATCAATGCATCCCACCTTGATCTATGAGTTGGGGCGAGTACAACAGAACCCTTCAAAGGTAAATTTTCTGCCCCAATAACTATTTTTCTAAGAAAAAAGTTATCCAGGGCAATATCTTGAGTCGCAATCATGGCCAATCGACTCCAGAAAGGATCAACTCCAAGACATATTTTTTTTTCTCTTTGAAGAAGGGGCAAGTTAACCCTCTTTAATTAACCTTGTAATGAAGTTAACTCCGAAAGCTTTATTATTTACCATCTCACTGGGCAGTTACTTCAGCGGCTAAAACTTATTTTGCTTTTGATGAATACAATGGAAATATATTTTTGATTCTCATGGCAAGTCTTGGAGTCAACATTGATCATATTGCAAATGTCCGAGAAGCTCGCAGGACATTTGAACCAGATCCAGTAAAAATGGTCCTCCTAGCGGAACTGGGTGGAGCTGATGGAATCACAGTTCATCTCAGAGAAGATAGGAGGCATATTCAAGATAGAGATCTAAATCTTTTAAGGGAAATCGTTCACACGCGCTTAAACCTAGAAATGGCTGCCACAGAGGAAATGACATTAATTGCACTTAACACCAAGCCAGATTTGGTTACATTGGTTCCTGAAAAAAGAGAAGAGGTAACGACAGAAGGTGGACTTGATGTAATCAAACACAAAGAAAAACTAAAACAGATAATTCAACGTCTATCAGACGCAAACATCCCTGTCAGTATTTTTGTAGACCCAATACAAGAACAATTAGAGAATTGTGCAGAAATCAAAGCTGGTTGGATTGAACTTCACACTGGTAAATACGCAATAAGAAAAAATAATGGTAGAGCTTTGGAGCTATCAATTCTTAAAGAAAGCACATCTAAAGCAAAATCCTATGGTTTAAGAGTAAACGCTGGACATGGATTGACCTATCAAAACGTTGAACCAATTGCATCAATTGAAGGTATTGAAGAATTAAATATTGGCCATACAATTATTTCTAGAGCCCTTGCAGTAGGCCTTACTCAAGCAGTAAAAGAAATGAAAAACTTAATTATAAATCCAAGAAAAGAGAATTATTTAATATAACAACATGTTCCAATCACATTTTTACTCTTGTTAACAATTTACCGTAGCAATAAAGCTGAATGGTTAGCAGAAATACTTGGCCAGGAACTGCGATTAAATCCTCCTGAAATAACAGAGGAAGTAAGTATTATTGTAAGTACTTGGCCGTCAAGCAGATGGCTAAGCGAAAAACTTTCAAGAATTAATAATATCAATGCATTGGTTAAATTCCCTTTTCCCGGAACTTATTTAAAAAAATTAGTAAAGGAGATTATAGGAATAGAATCTCATGAAAAGGATCCATGGGAAAAGAAACATCTCGTTTGGAATATTTTAGAATTATTACCAGAATTAATTCAAAGAGAAGAAGCTGAGATGATTAAAATATTGATTAAAAAGAACCAAGAGGAAGAGGGACTAATTAATAGTAACTTGTGGGATTTAGCTAATAATATTGCAGAGGTATTTGATGATTATATACTTTATAGACCTCATATTATTAAACAATGGTTAACTAATACATCAAAAGAATTATCAAAAGATATAGCTATCAAAACAAATCACCTTTGGCAAGAAACATTATTCAAGTTATTACATGCAAAAATAAATAAAGACCCCTTCTGTATACAAGTCGAAAAAGCTATCAAAGTTCTAGAGAATGGAGATACTTCCAAAATAGAATATCCAAAAAATCTATATATTTATGGACTAAGTTGTTTAGCACCTTTGCAAATAAATTTAATTCAGGCATTGTCAAAAATAATCAATATCAAAATCTATTTGATTTCCCCCTCTAATGATCTTTGGCAAAGATGTGAAGCAAAAAGGATGAAATTTGGCAACAAATGGAATACTCCTCCAGACAGAGAATGGTTACTTGAATCTCCAAGACTTGAGGCATTACTTGGAAGGATGGGCGCTGAGTTTCAACAATTACTTGAGGGAAGCGGGAAGTATCAATTGGGAGAAAGGAATGAAGAGGATATTTTCTCCCTTACAGCAGATATCGCTGCCAATAAAGGAAATAAACCCTTACTTTTAGAACAACTACAACAGGAATTATTATCCACAAAATATGAATCTATTTTAACTAAAGAAAACTCTGACAACTCAATACTTTTTCTTAAGTCACCAGGGAAGTATCGTCAAGTGGAATTAATAAGAGACCAAATATTAAACCTACTCGCTAACGATAAAAAACTTCAGCCTAGAGATATTCTTATCATGACACCTCAAATAGATAGCTTTGCACCTATATTTGCCTCAGTATTTAACAACACGAACATCAATACGACTCAACTACCATGGGTTATAACCGATAGGAGTCAAGAAGCTAAAATTGGCGTAATTCATTTTGTTTTAAATCTTTTAGAAGTCTCAGCTAATCGACTAACTGCATCAAATTTCGAAATCCTACTGACAAATCCGGTATTACAAAAACAACAGAATCTTACTATTGAAGATATAACCAACATTACCAACAGTCTCCAATCTGCAGGTTTCACATGGGGTCTTAACTCTTCTGAGAGACTTGGCGAAGAGGTCCACAGCTTATCATGGTGCTTGGAAAGAATCTTACTTGGTCTTGTTTTATCAGATAAGTCTATAAACGGCTTAGAAAACATCTCTCCTTATTCCGAGAATATTTCAAATGCAGATTTAATAAAATTCTGGAATATCCTATCGAAAATCTACAATTATATCGATGAAATCCGTAGTAGTCGTTCTGGTAAGGAATGGATAAAACTTCTCACATCTCTCATAAAAGATCTTTTTGATGATGGTGGGGAATGGGCCTGGGAGGTACAACAATTACTAAACATTATTAATGACTGGAGCCTGAATACAGAAGATTGTGAACTTAAAATTGATTGTTTAGTAGTCAAAGACATTCTTGCCAAAAACCTCAGTTCTACGAATGGAAAGTTTGGACATAGAACAGGCAAAATCACAATAAGTGCTTTAGAACCGATGAGAGCTATCCCTCATAAAGTCATCATAATAATGGGACTAGAAAGTAATACTTTCCCAAGAATAGAGAGTAGAAGAAGTTTTAATCTCCTTGAAAAGACCAGAGAAATAGGAGATCCAAACCAATATGATAAGGATCGCTATTCATTGCTGGAGGCTTTAATCTCAACTAGACAAAACCTCTTAATTGCATGGAATTCTAAAGATGAAAAGACAGGCGAGGAGCTTGAGGCCCCAAGTCCCATTCAACAATGGTTAAATTACTTAAAAATAAAATTAGAACCAAACACATTTAAAAATATTGTTATTGAAGCACCAGCAAATCCACTTGATCATTCTAACTTTATAAAACAGAAAAATACGCAAATTATGAGTTGTGATAGAAAAAATTTTAAGGCTCGAAAATGGCTTGACAAATCAATTCCAACCAAAAAAGTCTCTCTTGCATTACCAATAAATTGGAAGACATCACTAAAAAGCAACATAGAATTAGTTTCCTACGAGGAAACTAATGAATGGCTACTTAATCCACAAACCAAGTGGTTGAGGGAAAATGAAATCCAATCAAAGGAATTCATTGATCTAATTAGAGATGATGACTTACTTGAATTTTCAGAGTTAGAGAGATATCAGCTAATTAAACAACGCCTTGAAAGTAGTGATATTAGTAAAAAAGAAGACTCGCAAGAGACAGAAAATTACTGGAAGCAAACTTATTTTGGGAAAGGTATTTTTCCACCTAAAGCCTCCAGGTTGATAGAAGAAGAGCTTCTAGAAAAGCGATGGGACAATTTAGTTTCAACAATAAAGAATACTGGTTCAATTACGAAGAGGAGTATAGAAATAGAGGGGATAGAAAATGAATTTTATTTTGGAGAAAACAACTTAATAATCATTGAAATTGGAAATTTGAAATATAAAACTCTAATGAGCGCCTGGCTAAATCATCTATATTTATCAGCAAATAGTTCATTTAAGGAAAAGACATTAATAATATCTAAAAAAACAAGTTACACTAAGATAACTAATTTCGAAATCACAAAGGAAATATTGCCTATTAACAAACTAGAAGCGATTAAAAAACTCAATCAACTTAAAAAAATGGCAGCTGCTGGAAGAGAATATTGTTGGCCTATACCACCAGAGAGTGGTTTAGCTTATGCACTTGAGTATAAGAAAAAGACCAATAGAATGAATTACTTATTTCAAAAGAAATGGGAAGGTGATGTATATGCGACAGGGGAAAGAGACAGCCTAGCGATGCAAATCTGTTTTGGAAAAAAATGCAAATCGTCTACTTTATTGGATGACGTTTGTTTTAATGAAGTATTAATGAGTCTCTATGAACCAATTCTTAGTTTTATTGAATAAGATGATAATTTTTAAAAACATAAATCAACATAAAACCCCATTATTTCCTAAGTCAAAAAACATCATAGCTAAATGGGGATTTAGCAAAAAGGGGATTTTTTTAAATTCAAAAGGAGAGTGGTATTTATTTTTACAGATGTTATTTATAGCTTTACATCTAATGTCACCATACCCAAAAATAGAAAATATTGCTTTCCCATTAAATATTTTCCCTATATTGTTGGGAATCCTCGTTTCAATCAAAGGTTTAGTTATCTCTATAAAAGGTCTAATCGATTTGGGTGATAATCTCACTCCACTTCCCTATCCAATGAAAGAAACAATACTAATAAGGAATAATTCTTATAACCTTTTGCGGCATCCAATTTACAAAGGACTATTATTGATATCACTGGGAATATGTTTTTTTAAATTTAGCCTATTACATTTTTTCTTGTTTATATCATTGGCTTTTGTTATAAGAAAAAAAGCACTTAAAGAAGAGGAAATGTTAAAGATTAAATTTCCTGAATACCGAAACTATATTAAAGATGTTCCAGCGATATTTAATAATATCAAATTTTTCGATTGGAGATCCTAATAATGTTACCAATAAAAAATAGTTTTTTGGAAAGAACAATATCAGAATTGGAATTAAAAAATGTATATGATTTTAAAGAATAAATATTAATAATGAAAAATATAAATTCATTTCAAGCTAATAAATATCCTTTAGATAATGGTATGCGATTAATTGAAGCGAGTGCAGGTACTGGCAAAACATTTTCGCTAGCTCATCTTGTCCTAAGATTATTAACCGAGAAAAAATATACTATTAATGAAATTTTAGTCGTTAGCTTTACTGAAGCCACAGCGTCAGAAATTAAAGCAAAAATCATTGAAAGATTAATTTTAGCTTTAAAAATAATAGAATCAAATAATAATAATAATAATAATAATAATAATAACTCACAACAAATTGACGACGTCCTAAGAGAATGGGTAGAAAAAAATATAACTTCTCAAGCAAGAGGAAACTATTTAGCGTCTCTAATACTCGAAGCATTAGAGAGAATTGATACTGCAGATATTACAACAATCCACGGTTTTTGCAGTAAAACATTAAGCAGAGACGCGATAGATAATGGTAATAATATAAACCAAACAATTGAAAATGATTCTTATTCAATTATAAATGAAATTGTTGAGGAGTACTGGAAGAGAGAGATTTTAGAGATAGAAATCTCAGATTTAAAAGGAATATTAAAAACTAATTTTAATCGTAAAAATTTGACTCAGGTCCTTATGAAATTGGACAATGACGCTAATAATATATTTAAACAAACATTTAGTGAATTAAGAATAGAGGATAATCTTTCGTATCAATTAAGTAATTATATTGATTCACAATGGAATAATTTTATAAAACTATGGAAAAAAAATGATTTAAGAATTGAAGAAAGATTAATCGAAATCGTCAATAATCTAAAGTCAAAAGGAATAACTGATACAAAACCTTACTCGTCGAAACCAAAGAAAAATAGGACTAAAATCTTAAATGATTGGATTGAAGAGTTTAAGGATAATAATAGGCCGACATATGAAGATATTCAAAATCAAGATCTAATAGATAAATATTTTCATCCTAAAAATATCTATCAACTTTATAAAAAGTATAAAATTAAATCAATTTTAGATAAAAAGGATTCATTACTTGATAGTTTTTCAGAATTATATGATGGTCCCGGGGAATATGTATGGGAGCATGCTTTATCTTCGTTAAGTATAGAGCTAAAAAAAAGAAAATCGAAAAAAGGTGTAATCAATTATTCAGATCTGCTTCATCTACTTGATCCAAGGACTTTAAATGAAAAAAAAGATAAAAATAAAAACAGCTCTATCGATATTTATAAGAACCTAAGACATAGATATAAGGTTGCACTAATAGATGAGTTTCAAGATACAGATCCAGTCCAATTAAGATTGCTTAAAGAAGTCTTTGGGAATAAATCGAATCATCTTTTACTTATGATTGGAGATCCCAAGCAAGCAATTTATAGCTTCAGAGGTGGAAGCTTAAATACATATATGAAAGCAAGGGAAAAATGTGATCGAATCGACTTTCTGAATGCGAATTATAGAAGTACAAAATCACTAATTTTAATTCTCAACAAGTTATTTATTGAGGGTCTCATTAGATCAAAGCTAACAACGCAACAACTAAAGCCTTGTTCAAAAGAAAGGCTTATGAAACTTAAAGGTATTAAGAGACCTTTACAGATTTTAAATCTAATTGAGAATAATCAAATTACAAATATGGAAAATATAAAGTTGGAATCAAAAAGTAAAATAGAAGAAAAAATACCTAAAGTTCTTGGATCTTATTTGCTAGAGTTATTAAACAACAATCCTGAAAATCTTAAACCATCAGATATATGCATCCTAGTAAATAGACATGATCAAGCTAAAGATATCCATAGCTATTTATCGAAAGTAAAAATCCCCTCGCAACTTCTTAGCAATGAAAACATATTTTCAAGAGAAGGTGCTCAAATCCTACAAATTTTCATCAACTCCATCGTTAGTCCTCATAATCAACATAAACTTTCACTCCTGGCATGCTCTGAACTGTTGCAATGGAAAAAAAATAAACTTATTGAATCAAAATTAAATGGTGACTTTGATTTATTATCATCAAAGTTAAATGATATTGCAAGATTATTCCCGAAAATTGGCTTATTAGGATGTCTGTCTGACTTCCTAGAAGGAGATTTAATAGCTGATCTTTCGAAAAGAGGAACTTTACTAAGTGATCTTTATCAAAGTGCTCAATTGGTAGATGAACAGATCAATCGACAAAATTTAAATGCTGTAAGAGCCTCACAATGGCTCCTTCGTCAACGGTTTAGTTCAAACGAGTCAATCCCAGAGGAATATCTACCAAATAGTGCTCAAAGTAATAGTTCTGTCAATATAATTACCATACATAAAAGTAAAGGACTCCAATTTAAAATAGTATTATGTCCATATTTGTGGCAAAAACCTCCAGATCAAAAAAATCATTTATGGAATGATAATGAAAACCTGTTAATTTCAAAAAAGTACAAATGGCATGAAAAGTTTAATACCTTTCAAGAATTTAAAAGGAAAGAATCATTAAAAGAAGGCGAACGATTAGCATATGTTGCTCTCACAAGAGCAAAAAATCAATTAATCATTCTATGGGCACAAGCTGCAGGACAAGAAGGGAATCCTCTTTCAGGATTTTTATTTGGTTCTAAGTCATTAGATCTTAAAATTGAAGATCATACTAAAGAGATGATGGAGCAATCTTTTAAAAGTAGGCAACTACAGGTAGACATTAAAGATATAAAATTACTACAAACAAATAAGACATGGAACCGACCAAAAAAAGATATCAAATTATCAATGGGACTAACTCCAAGTCACCAGTTTGATAATAGTTGGGGAAGATATAGCTTTTCCACTTGGATAACGCAGAAAAATAACGAAACAATATCAAATTTACTATCCGATGAATTAAATGAAGACCTGAGCTTTAAAGATGAAATTCAAAATATATCTATAATGAATTCGAATCAAGAATCTGCTAAAAATAAATATACTAAGTCAAAATCAGAAGACAATATATGGTCGAACAACAGTCCCTTAGACAACTTTCCTAGAGGTCCTATCGCAGGGACTTGCCTTCATAAAATACTTGAGAGAGTTGATCTTAGTAATCTTAATGATCAAAAAAAAGTTTCATCTATAATAGAAGAAGAATTAAAAAAAGTCTCTATTACAAATTCATTTATTGAGCCAATAATTATCTCATTAAATAGAATTGCAAATATCCCCTTAGGCGGTCCTCTAGGGCAATTTAAGTTAAAAAATGTAGACTCTAATAGCTCATTAAAAGAATTAAAATTTGATATGCCAATTTGTAGCGAAGCCAATCCACTTAATACTTTTGAATTATCATCAATATTTAAAAAAGATATTCAAAATAAATATGGGTCAGATTATGCAAAAAAAATAATGAAGCTAAATATCCAAAGTAGCGGCTTCTTAACCGGATCAATTGACCAAGTTTTTGCAGACGGTCCAAATCATAAAAGCGCGAAATGGTGGGTTTTGGATTGGAAGAGTAACTGGATTGGAAGTGAATTATCAAAAGGAAGTCGCACAACCTGCGGACCATCATATTATTCGACAAACCGCATGGATGAAGAAATGTGCCATCATCACTATCCACTTCAAGCACATATCTATTTACTTGCATTGCATCGATTCCTAAATTGGAGACTCCCAGATTATTCAGCACAAGAACATCTGGGAGGCTATATTTACGTTTTTTTGAGAGGCCTGCCTGATGAACGAGATCTCGAAAAAAAGAATTACCTAGAGAACACTCCAGGATTAATTGTTGAACCTGCACCCCTTCGAAGAATACAAGAATTAGATTTTTTAATTACAAGACAACGTAAATGAAAGAACCTTTACAAAAAAAATTCTCAACCGATTTAAGTAAGTCATTATTAACTACTCTAATTCGCTATTTCCCACCAAAAGAGTTTGATGAAGCTTTAATCGATGTCGTTAATATCTTAATAGATGGATTATCACGGGGTGATATTTATATAGACCTAAAGAAGTCACCTATAAACATTGAACTTCAATATAAAGGCTGGCCTGATTTGCACATGAAAGCATTATCTGCAAGTGGTTGGGCTACGGGAGCAAACTCTCCAATAGTTTTGAATGGAGATATGATTAGTTGGCGTCGAACACATGACGAGATAGTTGGAACTGTTCAAAAAATACTTTTAAGAAATAAACTTGTTCATCCCCAATCTAAAGAGTTAAAAGTTAAAATTAATTCTAAGAATCTAGATCATCTTAATTCTCAGCAAAAAAGGGCAATTAATCTTGTTTTAACTGAAAAAATAATCTTATTAAGTGGTGGTCCAGGTACTGGTAAGACAAGTACAATTCTTCAAATGCTTTTAAAAGCACTCGAAAGAAAGCCTTCTTTAGAGATTGGGATGGCAGCACCAACTGGTAAAGCAACAAAAAAACTGAAAGAGACAATACAGTCTGGTCTTAAGCATCTACAAGATTCTCAAAAGGATCTGATTTCGCAGATTCCTTGTAAAACATTACATAAATGGTTAGAGGTAGGACCAAATGGATTCAGAAGGAATTCAAAACGTCTACTGAGATTAGAATTAATAGTAATTGATGAGATGTCAATGGTTGACTTGTCAATCATCAATGGAGTACTTGATGCACTACCAAAATCCTGTCAAATAATCTTAGTAGGTGATCCAAACCAATTACTACCAGTTAGTAGTGGAGGTATATGGCAAATATTGCAAAGCAAAGAAATCAACAAAAACTTTATACAAAATTCAGTCAAGCTCACCAAGTCATATCGAAATAAAGGAGATATTGCTTTATCAAGAAATACACTTAAGGATAAAGGTTTAGATGCCTTTTGGCGTTTACTTTCAACAAAAGAAGATTCATCAAATATTAATCTACACTTCTCAAGTTTGAAAAGCATTCCAGATTCCTTAGTCAAGATTCTATATGACTATAAAAAGAATCTTGAAGTATTGACTGCTAAATGTATTCACTGTATTCCTGACGAAGCATGGGAATCAAGTATGGTTGAAGTTCCACAAACAGAGGAAATACTAGAACTCTTTAGCTTTAAAGATAGTTTATTTGTACTTTGTCCTCAAACATATGGACCATGGGGCGTACGAAAAATCCACCAGCTGATCTTAGGAGATGCAATGGTGAAAGGAGTACAAAACTGGGAACAAGGAACACCAATCATGACAAGAATCAATCAACCAGAAATAGGTTTAGCGAATGGAGACGTTGGAATAATTATTGGCAATAAAAACAAAAAACGTTTTTTATTTAATTTCTTTTCTGAAGAACAAAAACTAGTTACTCGCTTAATAAATCCATCAAGATTAAGTATGCTTGATGCTGCATTTGCCATGACAATTCACAAATCACAGGGTAGTGAAGCTAATAGAGTAGTTTTACTTTGGCCAAAGGCCACAAAAGTTACAAAAGGAGAAAAGCAAAAAAAATTATATACAGATGATTATGAAAAAAGATTGATTTATACAGCAATAACACGTGCAAAAGAAGAATTACTGATAATCACTGATAAAGAAGAAGACTTTTAAAAATGTGATCAACTTATTCCTAAAAGGATTTTTGAGATGATAAAATTAAATTTATAATCC
>MDTG01193829.1_pt1 | contig 16760 bp, 17 predicted proteins | sample 811421 | NCBI WGS metagenome assembly MDTG01 (sample SAMN05326645, study PRJNA326480) | marine metagenome | isolation source: seawater | place: Pacific Ocean: South East | collected 2011
ACGGCGTCGTGCCCGCCGCGGGGGTGGCGGGAGCCGACGGGGCCGGCGCGCTGCGGGACTCCGGTCCCTGGCCGCCCGCCGGCGCATCGGCGGATTCCGCCAGCCGCCGGCGGATCTCGGCGACGTCGCGCTGGATCTCGCTCAGCCGGAAGATGAGATCGGGAAGCTGGTCCGTCACCCGCCAGATCAGATAAGCGATGGCGAGCAGGACGATGAAGGAAAAGAAACCCATGCAGTGCACTCCGCTGGTTCGGGGCGTTTTGCGGCTAACTTATACCGCGTCGGCGGGATTAGTCCAGCGAGTCGCCCCCGGCGTCGGGCAGCGCCTTGGGGCGCATGGTCAGATCCACGGTGGCGGTGCCGAACGCGGCGTCGGGCCAGTCGCCGGGCAGGTCCAGGCGGGCGACGCCGAAGGTCGGCAGGTTGACCGTCACCGTCTCGCCGGCCAGCAGATTGAGGATCTGGGTCATGCCCGGGTTGTGGGCCACGACCGCCACCGCGGTGACGTCGGGCGGCGTGGCCCGGATCACGTCCAGGATCGTCTCGGGGGGCGCGTTGTACAGCCGATGCTCCTCGACCACCCGTGGCCCGGCAGCGGCGAAGCCGGCGGCGACGAAGCGGGCCGTCGACAGGGCGCGGACGGCATCGCTGGTCCAGATCCAGGTGGCCGGCCGGTCCTGGCCGGCGAGCCAGGCGGCCATGCGCGGGCCGTCCCGCTCGCCGCGGCCGTTCAGCGGCCGGTCGAAATCCCGGGCCGCACCGCTGTCCCAGTCGGACTTGGCGTGTCGGATCAACCAGAGCTTCACGAGCATCTCCGCAACGGGGGAGGGCAGTCTACCATCCGCCTGTCCGGGTGCCCGGCTGGCACGGGCCGGTTAGAATCGACGGCAGCGCGCGCGACGCGCGCACCAGCCACGACGGGGAGACGGTGACATGGGATTGCGCGGGGAGGCGGCCATCGTCGGCATCGCCGAGTATCCGCATCAGCGGAGATACGAGGGGCCGAGAAAATTCACGCTGGAGCAGTGGTCCGAGCTGACGGCGCTGGCCCTGCAGGACGCCGGGCTCGAGGCCGGTGACGTGGACGGTCTGGTCTGCTCCGACATCCGCGAGTCCGGCATGTTCACGCCGGCCACCGTGGTCGAGTACCTGGGCCAGCCGGTCAACTTCGCCGAGCGTATCGATCTCGGCGGCGCGACCGCCGTCGGCATGGTCTGGCGGGCCGCCGCCGCCATCGAGCTCGGCATCTGCGACGTTGTGGTCTGCGCGCTGCCGGCCCTGCCGATTCCCAGCAATCCGAACCCGGGTCCGGTGGACCCCCAGCGGTTCTTCCAGTCGTCGAGCCCGAACTGGGGCTCGCCCCAGGCGGAATTCGACATCCCCTACGGCAACCTGGCCCAGAATGCCGGCTACGCGATGATCGCCCAGCGCTACGCCGCCGAGTTCGGCTACGATCCGGAGATCATGGCGAAGCTGGTGGCGGATCAGCGGGCCAACGGCGCGCTCAATCCGAACGCGGCGTTCTACGGCAAGCCGGTCAGCGTGGCAGACGTGCTGGGGAGCAAGATGATCGCCGATCCCCTGCGCATGCTGGAGATCGTCATGCCCGTGGCCGGCGGCGGCGCCGTCGTGCTGGCGGCCCGGGAGGTGGCGGAGCGCTGCCGGCACCGCGGCGCCTACGTCACGGGCTTCGGCGAGCATCTCACCATCAAGACACCCACCTATGCCGAGGACATGTGCCGGACCCCGGTGGGCCCGGCGTCCGAGCAGGCGTTCGCCATGGCCGGCCTGACGCCGCGCGACGTCGACGCCGCGGAGATCTACGACTGCTACACCATCACGGTGCTGCTGACCCTCGAGGACGCCGGTTTCTGCGGCAAGGGCGAGGGCATGGCCTTCATCCGCGACCACGACCTGCGCTGCGCCGGGGACTTCCCCGTCAACACCCACGGTGGGCAGCTCGGCATGGGGCAGGCCGGCGCCGCCGGCGGCATGACCCAGGTGGTGGAGGCGGCCAGGCAGGTCATGGGCCGGGCGGGCGAACGTCAGGTGGCCGGCTGCGACACGGTCTACGTGTCCGGCACCGGCGGAGTCATGAGCGAGCAGAGCGCGCTGCTGCTGCAGGGAGGCTGACCATGAGCATCGAGCTGGAACGACCGCTGCCCCGGCCGACTCCGACGAGCCGGCCGTTCTGGGACGGTCTGCAGGAAGGCCGGGTACGGCTGCAGCGCTGCGACGACTGCGGCGCCTGGGTGTTCTATCCGCGCAACCGCTGTCACCGCTGCCTGTCGGCGGCGCTCACCTGGCACGACGTCAGCGGGGCGGCCACGCTGTACACCTTCACCATCGCCCGTCAGCCCACCTCGCCCCACTTCGCCGGGGACGTCCCCCAGTACCTCGCGGTGGTGGAACTCGCCGAGGGCGTGCGCCTGACGTCCACCCTGGTGGACGTCGACGAGAGCCGCATTCGTGTCGGCATGGCCCTGGCGCCGGTCTTCGAGCCGGTCGACGACGATCTGACGATGCTGCGTTTCCGGCCCGCCTGACGGCGGGGCGGCCGGCGCCGGAACGGGGGCGCCGTCAGCCGCCGCGGCGCGGCAGCGACAGGTCCCAGACGAGCGCGGCGGCCCGTACCGCGAAGCACACGGCGGCGCCGATCCACACCGCCGCGGCGTCCGCCAGCCCGGCGTGGAGCAGGGCCACGTAGGCCGCCGCGCCGGCGAAGGCCGCGGTGGCGTACACGTCGCGCCGCAGGATCAGCGGCACTTCGTTGCACACCACGTCGCGGATGATGCCGCCCACCACGGCGCTCATCACGCCCATGACCATGGCGTTCACCGGGCCGAGCCCCAGCGCCAGGGTCTTGGCGGCGCCCAGCACGCAGAACAGCGACAGCCCTACCGCGTCCGCCCACACCAGCCACTGGCCGGCCCGCTGGATGGCGTTGGCCGCGACGAAGGTCAGCACCGCCGCCGCCAGGCTCATGAGCAGGTAGGTCGGGTCGGTGAGCCAGAACACGGGCGCGTCGATGATCACGTCGCGCAGCGTGCCGCCCCCGAGCGCCGGCAGCAGGGCGATGACCACGAACCCGAACAGGTCCATGCGGCGGCGGTCGGCGGCCATGGCCCCGGACAGCGCGAACACGAACACGCCGAACAGATCGAGCAGATAGAGCGTCATCTAGCGCGTCACCCGCATGGCCGTTCAGATTGGCGACAGGTTGGGTTCAGAACGCATTCAGCACCTCGCCGTTAGCTTGTGCCGTGCCTGTCAACGAGGAGTACGGACATGACCAGAACCACCACTGCCCTGATCGGCGCCGGCCTGCTGGCTTTCGGTCTCGGGACGCCGCTGGCGGCCAGTGCCCATGCCGAGGACAACGCCCTGGCGTTCGTCATCGGCGCCGCCGTGGGCCAGGCGCTGGACGACGATCGCAAGCACCTGCGCCACCCCCACCGGTCGCCGGTGGTGCACGTCCACAGCCGCCACGGCAGGGACGACTACCGGGGCTGGCGCGGCCATCACAAGGGCTGGTACCACGGCAAGGGCCACAAGTACGGCCACTGGAAGGCCAAGCGCTGGGCCCACTACCGCCGGGACCTGCGCGACGACCGCCACGACTGGCGCCACGACCGGCGTCATGAGCGTCGCCACGATCGGCGCGACGACCGCCGGCACGAGCGCCGCCACGATCGCCGCCACGATCGGGACGATCGGCGGTGGGAGCGTCGCGGTCACTGACGCCGCCGCGCCGGGATCAGGCTGCCGCCTGATCCCGGCTGCTCCGCACCCGGCGGACGAAGTCCGCCAGCCGGTCGAAGGCCTGCTCGGATTCCGGCAGATCGGCGCCGAAGGCCTGCCATACGTGCACCATGCCGTGCCAGGTCTCGAGCTCGGCGGGGCTGCCGGCGTGGCGGGCCTTGTTCACCCAGCGTCTGGCGTCATCGATGAGAATCTCCGCCTCGCTGGCCTGCACCAGCACCGGCGGCAGATTCGCCAGGTCGCCGCGAACCGGCGACACCAGCGGGTCGTTCGGCCGGATCCGGTTCTGCAGCCACGCCGACCACAGCGTCAGCCACCGCGGGAATCGATTGATCATCCGGGCCATCGGGCCGAGCATCGGATCGCGCTCGACGTTGTGCCGCATGCTCGGGCTGGCGAAGGTCGCGTCGGTGAGCGGTGACAGCGCCATCGCCCCGTCCGCCTGGCGCAGTCCGGCATCGCCGGCGCGGTCCCGCAGCCAGGCGATCAGCGACAGCGTGAGATTGCCGCCGGCCGAGTCGCCGGCGACGAACACCGCGTCCGCCGTGCCGGGCCCGTCCGGGCCGTTCTCCAGCAGCCACCGGTAGGCGGCGCGGCAGTCCTCGATGCCGTCCATGCGGCGGTGCTCCGGCATCAGCCGGTAGTCCAGGGCCAGCACGGCGAGGCCCGCGCGGCGCGCCAGCGCCGTGGTGATCGGGCGGTGGCTCAAGGGGCTGCCCATGGTGAAGGCGCCTCCGTGAATGTAGAGCAGCCGGCCGGTGGGCTCGCTGCCCTCCGGGACTACCCATTCCGCCGGCCGGCCGGCCACGGTGACCGGCAGTATGCGCAGGCCGGCGACGTCCACGCCTTCGCCCATGGCGTCCATGGCGCGGCGCATGGTGTCGAGCCTCGCCTTGCCCTTGGCGTCGCCGGCGGCCTGGGCGAATTCCTTCACCTGGCGGACGACCTCCTGGCTGGCGGCGCTCGCCGCCCGGTTGACGGGGTCCGGCGCCGGGGTGTCGTAGCGGGACAGGTCCTGACCCGCCAGAAACAGCCGCGCCGTCGCCCACAGGACGGCGAACAGCCCGACGATCCACAGAATCCAGATCATGACTTGGCCTCCTGCGGTCAGTCCCAGAGCGCGAAGCACTCGGCGATGGCGTCGAGCTGATTGCCGTGGGCGGAGGACGGCACGATGATCGGCGTCTTGATGCCGGCGTCGAACCAGGCCTCCACGCCCTCGCGCACCTTGGCGGCGGAGCCGAACAGGGTGGTGTCCGCGAGCCAGCGGTCCGACAGACATTCCGGCACCCGGTCGAAATCCTTCGCCGCCACGGCTTCCTCGACGGCGTTCATCTCCTCCTCGTAGCCCGCTTCCTTCCAGTAGTTGCGGTAGTTGGGCAGCAGCGCGTAGCTGGTCAGCGTCCGCCGGTTGACGGCCTTGGCGGCTTCCTCGTCGTCGGACACGCAGGTGGGGATCATGTTGCCGATGAAGAAGTCGCCGTCGCTGCGGGATTCCGGCTGCAGCACGCTGAGGGACGTGGCCATGTGGGAACGCGCGCCGTTGGCGAACACCATGCCGTCACCCACTTCCTCGGCGAGCTTGATCATCTTCTGGCGCAGGGTCGCCAGCACGATGGGCGGCTGGTCGCCGACCCGGGGCACGGCCTTCAGGTCGGCGACGAACTGACGCATGTCGGCCAGCGGCTTGCCCTGGGTGATGCCCAGGCGCTTCATGGCCGGCTCGTGGCTGACGCCGACCCCGAAGCGGAAGCGGCCGCCCGACACCTCGTGGATGAACCCTGCGGTGCCGGCGAAGTCGGCGACGTTGCGGGTGTAGATGGGCGTGATGCTCGTGCCGAACTCGATCTCGCTGGTGGCCAGCGCGATGGCCTCGCACAGGGCCAGGTTGTCACCCAGGCTGGGACAGTAGATGCCGGAGAAACCGCGTTTCTCCACCTCCTTCGCGAGGTCGATGATCTTGCGGCGGCGGCCGGGCACGGCGGCCAGGCTGATGGCGGGCATGCGGGTCATGGTGGTCTCCCCCTCGTGTCTTCGGTGTATCCGGATCGTTGGTAGGCGCAACCCGGAACCATCGCGGATCGCGCCGGGTTTGGCAATGCACGGCTGCCGGGCCGCCGGCCCGGCGGCTCAGAACCAGCGTTCTCCCGACCTCTCGCGGGGCGGCGGCCGCACCCTCGGCCGGCGCACCCGGGGACCGCGCGGGCCGCCGTGGCCCGGCTTGCGGAACACCCACACCAGCGCCACGCCGGCGACGAAGCCGCCCACGTGAGCCCAGAAGGCGACGCCGCCTTCCTCGGAGCCGAGGGCCGGAATGCCCTGCAGGAGCTGCAGCAGAAACCAGTAGCCGAGCATGAAGATCGCAGGCACGGCGACGGTGGTGACGATGAAGCCGAGGAAGATCAGCAGGTTCACCCGGACCCTGGGAAACAGCAGGGCGTAGGCGCCCATGACGCCGCCGATGGCGCCGGAGGCCCCGACCATGGGCACCAGGCTGTCGGGATCCGTGACGATCTGCGCGGCGGCGGCGGCGAGGCCGCAGCACAGATAGAAGATCGCGAAGCGCACCGGCCCCATCTCGTCCTCGACGTTGTCGCCGAACACCCACAGGAACCACATGTTGCCGACGATGTGGAACCAGCCGCCGTGCATGAACATGGAGGTGACCAGGGAGATCGGATTGGCGTCGCCGTCGAAGCGGCACAGCAGGTTGGCGCCCACCTGGATCTGCGTGCCGGGCGAGACGTGGCCGAGCAGCTCGCCGGGCACCAGGGCGTAGTGGCACATGGATTCGGCCAGCGCCCGGGGGCTGCCCAGCCCCTGCACGAGCACCCACACCGCCACGTTCAGGCCGATGATCACGAAGGTCGCGATCGGCAGATGGGCTCGCGGATTGTCGTCGCTGATGGGAAACACGGCGGCTCGTGGTCGGTGACGGCGATCGGGGTCATGGCGCGGCGGCCGCCGTGGCGGCGCTGCGGCGTCGCACTTGTTAGTGCATGGACGGGTGCCGAATAATGCGGACCGGCCCGCTAGTGTCTCCGCATGACGGTACTGCTGCAAGCCAGGGACCTCACCCAGTCCGCCGGAGACCGCGTTCTGTTCTCCGGCCTCGACGTCGTGGTGAACGCGGGCGACCGCATCGGCCTGGTGGGGCACAACGGTTCCGGCAAGACCACGCTGCTCGGCATCCTGGCCGGCGACCGGGCGCCGGACGGCGGCGAGGTGCAGCGCCGGCGCGGCCTGAACCAGGCGCGCGTGGAGCAGTTCCTGCCGGACGGTCTCGCCGCCGTCAGCCTGCTGGACGCCGTCGCGGCGCGGGGTCCCGAGGACGCCCGCTGGCGGGCCGAGGTGCTGCTCGACGGCTTCGGCTTCGGTCCCGCCGATTTCACTCTGCCGGTCGGCGCGCTGTCCGGCGGCCAGCAGAACCGGCTGATGTTCGCCCGCGCGCTGATGAGCGAGCCGGAGCTGCTGTTCCTCGACGAGCCGACCAACCACCTCGACCTCGCCACCCTGGTGGTGTTCGAGCGCATGCTCGGCGACTTCGCCGGCGCCTTCGTGCTGGTGTCCCACGACCGCTCCTTCCTCGATGCCGTGACCCGCGAGACGGTGTTTCTGCGGGACGGGCGGCTGTACCGGTTCGCCGCGCCGTACTCCGAGGCGCGCCTGGCCCTCGCGGACATGGACGACGCCAGCGCCAGGGCGCGCCGCGCCGAGGAGGCCGAGATCGACCGGGTCCGCCGCAGCGCGCGGCGGCTGGCGGAGTGGGGCCGCACCTACGACAGCGAGAAGTTCGCGCGGCGCGCCCGCAACATGGAGAAGCGGGTCAGCCGCATGGAAGCGGAGAAAACCTTCGTCTCCGCCGGGTCGCCGCTGTCGCTGGAGCTGTCCCTCGGCGCGACCCGCTCCCGTCAGGCGCTGGCGATCGAGCATCTGACGGTGGGCGTGGACGGCCGCCGGCTGTTCGCTATCGACGAGCTGGTGCTGCGGCCCGGCGAGCGGGTGGCGCTGCTCGGCCACAACGGTGTCGGCAAGTCCACCTTCATCCGGACCCTGGTCGCCGCCCTCGCGGCCGACGATCCCGGCATCCGATTCAGCCCACAGACGGTGCTCGGCTACTACGACCAGGAGCTCGACGAGGTGAGCGGCAGCGAGTCGGTGATGGGCTACGCCGTGCGGCGCACCGACCGGCAGGAGCAGCCGGTGCGCCAGGCGCTGATTCAGGCGGGGTTTCCCTACGCCGAGCACGGCAAGCGGGTCGGCGAGCTGTCCGGCGGCGAGCGGGCGCGGCTGCTGTTTCTGGTGCTGTCGCTGAACGCGCCCAACTTCCTGGTGCTGGACGAGCCCACCAATCACATCGACATCGACGGCAAGGAAGCCCTGGAGAGCCAGCTTCTCGACAGCCGGGCGACGCTGCTCATCACCTCCCACGACCGCCATTTCCTGACCGCGGTGGCAAACCGGTTCCTGCTGATCGAGGACGGCCGGCTGCTGGAGGAAGCCGGCCCCGAGGCGTTCTTCGCCGGCGTCCGCGCGGACCGCGGGGCCGAGGCGGCCGGGCAGGTTGCGGGGACGGGCCGGGAAGCGGGGGCGGAGAGGTCGCTGGCGGCGTCCGGGGATTCGGAGGACGCCGTGCTGGCGCGGATCGTCGAGCTCGAAGCGCTGCTCGAGGCGGACCGGGCCCGCAAGCCGAATCATCAGAAGCCGGCCCTGCAGGCGGCGTGGCAGACCGAGCTCGAGGCGCTCTACGCCCGCCTGGACTGATCCGGCGGCGTGTTCAGGGCAGCGGGAACAGGTCGTCCCAGCCGACCCAGCGCCGCCCCTCGGGGCCTTTCAGCATGGTCCGGCGGATCAGCGGGTAGTGCACCGCATCCACCACGTTGCGCTCGCCGCCCATCAGGTAGACGAGATCCTCGTCGAAGGGATTGGACAGGGAATGGGCCGGCGACGGCGCCGGGAATCCCATGAAATCGCCGGGGCCCACCTCGAAGGCCTCGTCGCCGATGCGGGCGACCCCGCGCCCGGAGATCACGTACAGGAATTCCTCGTCGGCGTCGTGGTAGTGGTGCTGGGTGCTGTCCCGCCCCGGCGCCAGCCGCACCAGATGAATGCCGATCCGCTCCAGGCCGGCGGCATCGCCCAGGGTGCGGGTCAGGCGTACGGCGTTGTCGTTGAACTGGTGCTGATGGCGGCGCTCGGGCAGCGCCTCGATGTCCGCCGCCCGGAGCAGGTGACGGGGTCCGTCAGTCGGTCGCTCGGTCATGGATGGCCTCGGTGACGGCCTCGATCAGCCGCTGGTTCTGTTCCGGCGTGCCGACGCTGATCCGCAGGCAGTCGTCGAGCCGTGGCGCGGCGAAGTAGCGCACCAGGATGCCGCCGTCCTTGAGCCGCTGGTACAGGTCCCGGGCGGTGATGCCCGCCGCCGGCGGGATCTTCGCCAGCAGGAAGTTGCTCTCCGACGGCACGCTGGCGATGCCGAGCTGGGCCAGCCCGCCGGCCAGGGCGGCCCGGGCCGTGCGTACGGCGTCCCAGGTGCGTCGGGCGTAGTCCTGGTCGGCGGCCGCCGCGTCGCCGAGCGCCTGGCTGATGGCGTCGACGTTGTAGCTGTCCCGGGTCTTGGTCAGCATCGGCTCGATCAGGCCCGGATGGCCGAGCAGGTAACCGAGCCGCAGTCCTGCCAGGCTGTAGCCCTTGCTGAACGTGCGCAGCAGCAGCAGGTTGGCGTGGCGCCGGACCAGCGGCGTCAGGTCGTGCTGCCGCGCCGGGTCGACGAAGTCCACGTAGGCCTCGTCCACCAGCAGCACGCCGTCCAGCGCCTCGGCGAGCCGCTCGATGGCGTCGGCCGGGGTCAGCACGCCGGAGGGCGCGTGGGGATTGACCACGCAGGTCAGCCGGGCGCCGGCCCCGTTCAGCCGCTCGGCGGCATCGCCGGGCAGGCGCCAGGCTTCGTCCAGCGGCACCGTGAACACCCGGGCGTCCTGCACCGCCGCCAGCACGGGGTACAGCGAGTAGCTGGGGTCGGCCATGGCGAAGGTGGCGCCCGGGTCGACGAAGGTGGTCATCGCCAGCCGCAGGCCCTCGTCGCCGCCGTGGGTGACCAGCACGTGCTCCGGGGCCAGCCCGTGCAGGTCCGCCAGACGCCGGCGCAGCGGCTCGGCGGTGGGCTGGGGATAGGTGCGCAGCACCTCCGTGCGCAGCCCGTCCAGCGCCTGCTGGACCCGCGGGCTCGGCGGATACGGGTTCTCGTTGGTGTTGAGCTTGATGGTGTCGGCGTCCTCGGGCTGCTCGCCCCAGGTGTAGCCGCGCATCCGCCGGATGTTGTCGCGCTCGTAGCTCACGACGGCAGCGTCACCCGGTGGGTGAGGCTGGGGAGCTGGGCGCGCACGTCGTCGACCCGACCGGGATCGACCTCGGCCACGACCACGCCGTCACCGTCGTCGAGCTCGGCCAGGACCTCCCCCCATGGGTCGATGATCAGCGAGTGGCCGTAGCTCGAGCGTTTTTCCCAGTTGCGGCCATGCTGGGCGGGCGCGATCACGTAGCACTGGGCCTCGATGGCCCGGGCCCGCAGCAGCACGTGCCAGTGCGCGGCGCCGGTCGGGCGGGTGAACGCCGAGGGTACCGTCACGGCGATGGCGCCCATGTCCGCGAGGCGCTGATAGAGATAGGGAAATCGCAGGTCGTAGCACACCGTCAGCCCCAGGGGACCGAAGGGCGTGTCGCTGACCACGGCCCGGTCGCCGGGCAGCGTGCGCGCGGACTCGCGCAGCACCGTGCCGTCGGCGAGGCTGACGTCGAACAGATGGATCTTGCGGTAGCGGGCGACGACCTCGCCCCGGGGATCGAGGTGGACGCAGGAGTTGTAGCTCTTGCCCGGCTCCGGCGACTGCTCGTGGAAACCGCCGAGAATCAGGTGAACGCCGGCGTCCCGGGCGAGCTGCTGGCAGCGGTCGAGGATCGGCCCCGGGCGGAACGCCGGGTCCGGCGCCGCCGGATCGGGCAGGGGCTCGAGCACGTCCGCCTTCTGCCGCTCCGGGCCGAGGAACGCGAACGCTTCCGGCAGCAGCACCACGGCGGCGCCCCGGTCCCGGGCTTCCCGGGTGAGCCGTTCGGCCGCGGCGAGATTGGCGTCGACGTCGGGCGTGGCGCAGAGCTGAACGGCACCGACGGTGACGGGTTCGTCAGCCATTGTCCTTGATCTGCGGCTGGACGCAGGTCACCTTGCGGCCGAGATATTCCTCGATGCCGGGCAGGTTGAAGGCGTCGTCCTCGGACACGAAGCTGATGCTCACGCCCTCGGCGCCGGCCCGCCCGGTGCGGCCGATGCGGTGCACGTAGTCCTCCGGATCCTCGGGAAGATCGAAGTTGACCACGTGGCTCACGCCCTCGACGTGAATGCCGCGCCCCGCCACGTCCGTGGCGACGACGTAGCGCACGCCGCCTTCCTTGAAGCGGTTCAGCGTCGACAGCCGCTTGCGCTGGGGGATGTCCCCGGCCAGCCCTTCCGCCTCGATGCCGCGCTTGTTCAGATAGGTCACCAGGCGGTGGGTCTGGTCGCGCCGGTTGGCGAAGATCAGCGCCCGCTCGGGCTTCTGCCTGGACAGGAACTCCACCAGCACCTTGGCTTTCTCGTCGGTGCTGACCAGCCAGAACTCCTGCTCCACCGTGTCCGTGGCGACGGTTTCCGGGGTGATGGCGACGTGCTCGGGCTGCAGCGTCCAGGACGAGGCCAGCCGCATCACGTCGTCGTTGAAGGTCGCCGAGAAGAACAGCGTCTGGCGGGAGCGCTTGTGGGGCGTCTGGTAGACGATCCGCCGCACGTCGGGGATGAAGCCCATGTCGAGCATGCGGTCGGCCTCGTCGATCACCAGCACCTCCACCTGCTTGAGATTCAGGTGGCGGCGGTTGATGAAGTCGAGCAGCCGGCCCGGCGTCGCGATGAGCACGTCGAGGCGGCCGGACTTGATCTGGTCGAGCTGCTTCTGGAAGTCCATGCCGCCGACCACGCAGCTCACGCCGATGCCCATGTACTTGGACAGGTCCAGGGCGTCGGATTCGATCTGCAGCGCCAGCTCCCGGGTCGGCGCCAGCACCAGGGCCCGGGGCGTGCCCTTGGGCCGGGCGGCCTGGTCCGGGTTCTCCCAGATCCGCGTCAGGATGGTGATGAGGAACGCGGCGGTCTTGCCGGTGCCCGTCTGCGCCTGACCGGTGACGTCGTAGTCGGCCAGACTGAAGGGCAGCGAGCCGCTCTGAATCGGCGTGCAGTAGTTGAAGCCGAGGTCCGCGATGGCGTGCATCAGCGGCAGCGGCAGCGCGAAGTCGTGGAAACGATCCTTCTCGGGATCTTCCGGTACATCGAATTCGGACAGTTGCCAATCACTCACGCTGTAGAGGTTCCTATGGTTGTCGGGTTTGGCGTCAGCGTTTCTGACGTTGCTCGAGTTCCTGCTCGGCGCTGGCGAGCTTCACGCACAGCACCAGGATCTGCATCGCCACGGCGACGTCGTCGACGCTGGCGAAGGTCGGCGCGATGCGCAGGTTGCGGTCGTCGGGATCCCGGCCGTAGGGAAACGTCGCGCCGGGCGGCGTCAGGCTCAACCCGGCCTCGGCGGCCAGCGCCGCGACCTTGCCGGCCAGCCCCGGACGGGTGTCCAGCGACACGAAGTAGCCGCCCTTGGGGGTGGTCCAGCGGGCGACGTCGAGGGGGCCTAGCTCCTCCCGGAGCGCGGCCTCGACGGCGTCGAATTTCGGCTTGATCAGGCGTGCATGGGCCGCCATGTGCTCCTCGAGGCGATCGGCGAGGAACGCCACGTGGCGCAGCTGATTGACCTTGTCGGGGCCGATGCTGAAGGTGCCGAGGCGCTGCTCCAGGGTGGTGAGCACCGTCTCCGTCGCGGCCACGAAACCGAGACCGGCGCCGGCATAGGTGATCTTCGACGTGGAGCCGAACATCACCACGTGGTCCGCCGTGCCGGCCTCGCCGGCGAGGGTCATCAGCGGCGCCAGGCGGGCCGGCGGGAACTCCAGGTCGTGAACGGCGTAGGCGTTGTCCCACAGCACCAGGAAATCGTCCGCGGCCGCCAGTTCCGGCAGGCGCGCCATGCGCTCGACCACCTCGTCCGAGTAGATGCATCCGGTCGGGTTCGAGTACTTGGGCACGCACCAGATGCCCTTCACCGAGGCGTCGTCGCGCACCAGCGCCTCGACCTGGTCCATGTCCGGACCCTGGTCCGTCATCGTGACGTTGACCAGCTCGATGTCCAGCGACTCGGTGAGGGTGAAGTGCCGGTCGTAGCCGGGCACCGGCGCCAGCAGCTTGGGCGCGGCGTGCCGGTTCCAGGCCCGCTCGCCCTGCCACAGGCCGAAGCGCAGCGCGGTGTCGACCGTCAGGTACATCAGGGTGAGGCTGGAGTTGCCCCAGCAGACGACCTGCTCGGGCGCGCAGTCCATCAGCTCGGCGCCGAGCTGGCGGGCCTCCGGCAGACCGCGCAGGCCGCCGTAGTTGCGCACGTCGGTGCCGTCCGCGGCCCGGTAGTCGCCGCTCAGGATGTGATCCATCGGCGCGGACAGGTCGAGCTGGTCGGCGGCCGGCTTGCCCCGGGTGAGATCGAGCTTCACCCGGTTGCCCTTGGCCAGCTCGAGGTCGGCCTCGAGCCCGGCCTTAAAGTCCTCGAGCTGCTCGAGGGTCATGTCGGTCAGCTTGGTCATCACAACAGTCCGGTCGTTTCGTCCACGCCGAGCATCAGGTTCAGGTTCTGCACCGCCGCGCCGGACGCGCCCTTGCCGAGGTTGTCGAGCCGGGCGACCAGCAGCACCTGCTCGGCGTGGCCGAACACCATCAGCTCGATGCGGTTGGTGCCGTTCAGGGCGGTGGCATCCAGGAAGTTGCCGTCCAGCGAGCCGGGAGCGCCCACCGGTAGAACGCGCACGAACGGCTCGTCCCGGTAGCGTTCCGCCAGCAGGCCGTGGAGGTCCTCGGGCGTCGGCGCGCCGGTCAGCTCCCGGGTGAACAGGGGAACGTTCACCAGCATGCCCTGGTAGTAGTCGCCCACCATGGGGGCGAACAGGGGCGCGTGGGAGGTACCGGAGTAACGCTGCATCTCGGGCACGTGCTTGTGCGCCAGCGTGAGGCCGTAGGCGCGGCTGGCGAAGCGCTCGCGGGTCTGTTCGTCGAAGCCCTGATAGGTTTCGATCAACGCGCGCCCGCCGCCCGAGTAGCCGGACACCGCGTGCAGCCGCAGGGGCAGGTCCCGCGGCAGCACGCCGGCATCGATCAGCGGGCGGGTCAGCAGCACGAAGCCCTGGGGATAGCAGCCGGGATTGGAGACGCGGTCGGCGCCGGCGATGGCCGCGCGGCTGTCGGGCGTCAGCTCCGGCAGGCCGTACACCCAGTCGGGGTCGACCCGGTAGGCGGTGCTGGCGTCGAGAATGCGGCAGCGGTCGCCGGCCATGGCCACGGCCTCGCGGGCGGCGTCGTCCGGCAGGCATAGTATCGACACGTCCGCTTCTTCGAGCAGCCGCGCCCGGGCCTCGGCGTCCTTGCGGCGGGCCTCGTCGATGCGGAGCACGGTCAGATCGGTGCGCTGCCGCAGACGCTCGGCGATCTGCAGCCCGGTCGTGCCGGCTTCTCCGTCGATGAAGACCTTTGTCAAGACGTGGCTTCGTTCATGCGAGGCGCGGCATTTTAGAGGGCTCGGCCCCAGTTTTCCATGCACGATTCAGGCCCGGCCCGGTCACGGCGGACCCGGCCGGCACGGGCCCGGCCGGCACGGACCCGGTCAGGGCGGACCGGACCGGGTCAGTCCCGGCGGGACTCCCAGGACCAGCGCCACAGCCACAGGAAGGACCAGTAGGCGAGCAGCAGCGCCGCGACGGGCACGAGGATGGTCTGCACGGTGAACACGACGATCAGGTTGATGAGCTCGCCGATGGCGCTCTCCACCCGGTCGGTCAGCGCCGTGAGCTGGGCGCGGACGTTGAGGGCCTGGCGCTGGTCGTCGATGAACTCGCCGAGCCGGTCGAGCATGGACGGCGGTCCGTCGGCCGGAGCTTCCAGCCGCTCCGGCGGCACCTCCCGCAGGGCTTCGATGTGGGACTGGGTGGTCTCGATCCGGGTGAGGGCCGCCTGCTGACGCTCGGCGAGCACGGCCTGATCGGTCCAGCCGGTGGCGAGCGCCACCAGGGCGAACAGGAAGCGGGCGAACACGATCAGCGTCAGGGCCCGCCACAGGGGCCGGGCGACGTCGCTGCCGCCCGGCCACCACAGCGCCACCAGATAGCCGGCGGCGGCGAGGCTGACCAGGCCGTTCACCCAGGGGTTCACCACCACCTCGGCCAGCAGCAGCTGGGTGCCGAGGGACACGCACGCCAGCAGCGCCAGCCAGGAGAAGCTCTCCACCAGATCGTTCAGCGGGTCGAGGATCTCGCCGACGGTCATGGTGACCCCGACGCCCACCGGCTGCACCGCGAGCTCCGTGCCCTGGGCGACCGAGATCACGCCGTTCAGGCCCCGGGCGATGGCGAAGGTGGCGAGCGCGCGCTTGAGCGTCGCGCCGGTGTCGGCCTGGGCGGTCGTGTCGAGGATCTGGCTCCAGGACAGGGCCACCACGCCGGCCAGCAGCAGGGTCGCCAGCGCCCGGCGGATCAGGCCCGGGCCGCGGCGGGCGCGGCCCTGGTACGCCGGCTCATTCAAAGGCGGCCTTCTGCAGGTCGACGAACAGGCTTTCGAGCTTCTCGTTGATCACGGCGGCCAGGGAGCTGCGGTCGAGGTCGGAGATGCGTTCGAGCACCCGGGGCTTGATGCGGTGCAGGTGCAGCACCGGCCAGGCCTGTTCGAACTGACGCAGATCGCCCTTGGCCAGCACCGGCAGGAACTGGTCGTCGTCGGGCCGGTTGCGCATGATCGCGCGCATGCCGGCCTCGAAGGGGACCTGCCGGTCCCCGAGGGTGCGGTCTTCCCGGACGTTGGCGAGATACAGCCCTGACTTGCCGACCAGTTCGCCCGGCACGATGTACAGGCCGGTGGAGACCACGGCCTCCGGCTGAATGTGGAAGAACGTGTCGTGAAAGGCCATGGGGTCCGGCAGGATCACCAGCTTGCGGGCCCACTCCTGGGGGAAGAACATCTTGTAGTTGGTGTAGAGCTGCTCCACCGACGGCGAGTACACGCACATGGTGTGCTCGAACCGCTGCACGAACTCCATGGCGCGCTCGCGGTCGCTGAAGTCGTCCAGGTCCCAGGCCAGGTCCGGATTTTCGGGGAGGCTCGACATTCCGGGGGTCCGCTGCCGTTTTCCCCATTGTAGTTCACCCCGCGCGGAGCCGTCTCCGGCGCACCGCAGCGGGGGTCAGCCGGCGCCGCCGCCCCGGCGGCCGCCCGGACGGGGAAAGAACGGGGGCGTGTTCTCGATGTAGGCGGCATAGTTCGGGCGGCGCTTCTTCATGCCGCGCTCGATCACGTCGTTCGACAGGGTGACGAACACCGTGGTCATCACCGCCGGGCCGATCAGCGCCCACCAGGTGCCGGGCTCCACGGCGATCAGCCCCAGGCCCCACCACTGCACCGCGTCGCCGAAGTAGTTCGGATGGCGCGACAGGCGCCACAGCCCGGTGTCGAGAATCCGGCCCTCGTTGTCCGGGTCGGCCTTGAAGCGGGTGAGCTGGATGTCGGCGAGCAGTTCCCAGAGAAAACCGGTGAGCCACACGGCGATGCCGAACAGGTTCACCACGCCGAGCTCGTCCGGCCGCTGGAACGCGGCGATCAGCGGCGTCGCCACCAGCAGCGCGATGGCGCCCTGCAGCAGGAACACCCGATAGTAGGTCTTCAGCCACCAGCGCTCGCCGCCGTTGGCGCGCCAGTGCCGGTAGCGGCTGTCCTCGCCCTCGCCGAGATTGCGGGTGATCAGATGGAAACCGAGGCGCAGCCCCCACAGGGTCACCAGCAGCGTCACCAGGTAGCTGCGGATCTGCACCTCGCCGGCGGCGTACAGCAGCACCCA
>MDTG01005714.1_pt1 | contig 16754 bp, 13 predicted proteins | sample 811421 | NCBI WGS metagenome assembly MDTG01 (sample SAMN05326645, study PRJNA326480) | marine metagenome | isolation source: seawater | place: Pacific Ocean: South East | collected 2011
GGAGGAACTGGATGCATAGCTCCAAGTGAACAAACAATTAATGATTCATCATATGCTCCTTTATCAAGACCAATGTACATATATGTCAATAATGCTGAGTTATCAAAACTTGAAGTATATGAATTCGTAAAGTTTTATCTAGATAACGGAAAAATGCTTTCTGAAGAAGGTGGATATGTTGCTCTTCCTGAAGCTAATTATAATGAAAGTTTATCTGTAATTGCAGAGTATAAATAATAGTCAATTAAGTTACTAAATTAGATATGATTTCATATCTAATTTAGTAATATAAAAGTACAAAATTATAATTTCATAGAATTCAAAAGATGGTAACTCTAATATTTTCAATAATAGCCTTTTTTAGTGGTGCAATTCCATTCTCTATAATATTTACCAAAATTTTATCTGGAAAAGATGTAAGAGAAGTTGGAGATAACAATCCTGGAGCTGTAAACGCCTGGAAAACGGGAGGAGCTCTAATAGGAATGTCTGTTATGTTTGTGGAATTCCTTAAGGCCATATTACCTATTTGGCTTGCTTATCAATATTTTGATATTAGTGGCTATGATTTAGTGTTAGTTTCAGCTATGCCAATACTAGGTCATTCATTCTCTCCTTTCTTGAAATTTAAAGGAGGCAAAGCCTTAGCTGTTACTGCTGCTATGTGGCTAGCTTTATTTAATGTTGAATCAGCTATAGTAATATTTGGGCTTCTGGCAATTATGTACACAATACAGAAAAATGATGCTTGGACCGTAAATTTAGTACATTTTGGATTTTTTTTATATGGAATGATAACTAATATTTCAAATCAATATATATCTAATACTCAGTTCATGTTTTTATGGATTTTTGCAAGTTTAATGATGATTTATAATCATAAGAATGAATTACAATCTTTTCCCCAATTTAAGAAATTTAGAGATTTATTTGGAGTAAAATTTGATTGATTTATACGATGAACTAGTATTAGTAATTGCAATAATTTCTTCATACACACTTGTCGTTTCTTTTCTTAATTTAATTTCATTTTCTAAGCCAAAACCTCTCAAGCCAAAATCAGAAGAATTAATTTCAATCATGGTGCCTTGTAGAAACGAGGAAGATAATATTGATGATTGTGTTGAATCTTTGATAAATCAAGATTACGATAATATTGAAATTTTACTTATAGACGATAATTCAACTGATAACACACTTAAGAAAATAAAATTTTTATCCAGCAAGTACTCTAATGTTTCTGCTATCAAAGGGGAAATACTTCCTAAAGAATGGGCAGGGAAAAATTGGGCATGTCATCAATTATCTAAGCTTTCTAAAGGTTCATATTTACTTTTTATCGATGCAGATACACGCTTAGGTGAATATGCGATTTCATCTGGAATTCGTGAACTGGAAGATAATAATCTAGAATTTTTGACATTGATACCTAAAAGAAAAATTTTAAATTTTACAGATTACTTAATTTGGATTATGGTTTCTTTCTTTATTTTATGTTGGGTCCCAATATTTATAGCTAAAAGATTACCTTATAGTTTATTTGCAGCTGGGTTTGGTCAATTCTTACTTTTTAATAAAGAAGCTTACAGAAAAATAGGAGGACATGAAAAAATCAAAGGACTTGTTTTAGATGACTTTGAACTTGCAAGATCAATTAAGACTTTTGGTTTTTCAGCTGCAGTTATGGATGGAACGAGCATTGTGGAAACTAATGGATATACTACTTCTTTAGAGTCTGTTGATGGACATGCAAAATCTATTTTTGCAACATTTAGATACAATATTATCTTTTTTATATTTGCATTTTTTGGGCTACTGATTTTATTTTATCTTCCATTCTTAAATGTTTTTTCTTATTTTTTTGCTATAGAACTTCAAAGTAATTTACTTACTTTATCTCTCCTATCAATAGCATGCCTTTTTGGATCTATTTTGATATCTTCAAAAGCTTTTTCATTAAGTGTTTTTTCAAGCCTTTTGTATCCAATTGCAATGATTGTACTTTTGTTTAGTGCTTATAGATCTTTTTTATCTTCTTTTGATGGAGACCTAAAGTGGAAAGGTCGATCAACCCCTTCAGTGGGAATTAGAAAGCTTTACGCTATAATTTTTGCTCCATTTTATTTGATAAGTTGGGTACTTAAAAAGATTAGATAAATAGATTAAAACCCTTTGAAAAGATCTAAATAGTTATAAACTTATAAAAAAATAATATTTTGACAATACGGGTATTTTTATGAGATATGAATTTAGCAAAGAAGATGAAGATTTTAGACAAGAACTGAGGTCTTGGATTAGAGATGAGATTCCAGGAGAATTTAAGGACTGGCAAGGTGTGGATGAAGCTGCAGATGGTTTTGAATATGGTCTTGAAATTCGAAGAAAATTAGCTAAAAAAGGTTGGCTAACTATGGCTTGGCCCAAGGAATATGGTGGTCAAGGAGCTTCATATATGAAGCAAGTGATTTTTAACGAAGAAATGTCTTACCACAGAATGCCTGGTAGAGATGGTTTTGGAGCTAAAATGTTAGGTCCAACTTTGATGGTGCATGGAACAGAAGAACAAAAAAAGAGATTTTTACCACCAATAGCTAATGGAGAAGTTCAATGGTGCCAAGGTTATTCAGAACCTGACTCCGGATCAGATCTAGCTTCATTAAAACTAAAAGTAGAAGATAAAGGTGATCATTGGCTTGTTAATGGTACAAAGGTCTGGACTTCCATGGCTCATAAGGCTTCATGGATATTTTTTCTAGGAAGAACTGACCCAGATGCCCCTAAACATAAAGGGATAAGCTTTTTCTTAGCAAATATTAAAGATGCAAATATCCAAGTTAAACCTATTATCAATATGGCAGGAAGCCACCATTTTAATCAAGTGATTTTTGAAGATGTAAAAATTCCTAAGGATGCATTAATAGGCGAGTTGAATAAAGGTTGGTATATTGCAGCTACATTACTAGACTTTGAAAGATCTGGTGTTGAATATCCTGCTACAGCAAGAAGAAATTTTGAAGAAATCGTAGACCTTGTTAAAAATACCAAAGATAGTTTAGGAGTTCCATTGATTAAGGATCCATACATAAACAAAACACTTATTGATTTGGATTTGGAGATTGAAGCTGCTAGACTTGTTGCTTACGAAGTTGCTTATCTTCAATCTCAAGGAGAAGTTCCAAGTATTGAAGGATCAGTTGCAAAAATATTAGGAACTCAATTATCCCAAAAAGTTGCTAAAATTGGCACAGATTTTGCTGGCCTATACGGTCAATTATCTGACTCTTCTGCACCTTTTGATGGTAAATATCTAAAACAGCAATTAACTGTAACAGCTTATACTATTTTTGCTGGAACAACTGAGATTCAAAAAAATATAATTGCTACAAGAGGGTTGGGACTTCCTAGAGAAGATAAATTAAAAGTTAATAGTAAGTAGGGGAAAAATGGATTTAGGATTATCAGAAATACAAAAAATGCTTCAGGAATCATCTAGAGCTTTTTTAGAAGAAAATTGCCCTATGGATTTTATTAGAGCAATGGAATCTGATGAAATTGGAATAACTGATGAAATTTGGAATAATATCGCAGAGATGGGTTGGTTAGGATTAATGATCCCTGAAGAATATGGAGGGTCGGGATTTAATTTTGATGATATGTCTATTCTATTAGAGGAAATGGGAAGAGTAGGTCTTTCAGGGCCCTTCTTCAGTACAGCTATCACTGGTGTACAAACTTTATTACTTTCTGGAACTGAAGAACAGAAAAAAGAAATTTTACCTAAAATTGCAACTGGTCAAATCAAAATTTCTCTAGCATTTAACGAAAAAACAGGAAGTTTTGATGAATCAGAAATTTCAAACACCACTTCAATTAAAAATAATGATGGATGGACTTTGAACGGAGAAAAACTTTTTGTTAATGATGCAAATTCTGCTGATTATTTTATTGTAGCTGCATCAACTGAAAATCAAGAGGGGACTTCTCTTTTTCTAGTTCCTAAAGATACAGAAGGAATAGAAATTCAGAAAATGGAAAGTATAGGTGGAGAAAAAATATATAAGGTTAACTTTCAAGAAATAAAATTAGAATCCTCTCAAATAATAGGAGAGGAAGGTGAAGGTTGGAATACTTTGCATAAAGTATTTAATTATGGAGCCTCTGGTAAGTCTTCAGAAATGTCTGGAGCTGCAGCTAAAGTTATGGATATGACTCTTGATTATATTAAGGATAGGAAGCAATTTGATAGACCAATAGGTTCTTTTCAAGCTGTTCAACACCATGCAGCTGATATGGCTATATTAACTAAAGTTTCAACTCAATTTTCTAGAAAAGCTTCTTGGAAACTTACAAATACAGATGATGCAGATTTAGACGTAAACAGATCAAAAGCTTATGTATCAAAGGCGTTTCATGATGTTTGCCAAATTTCACATCAATTACATGGTGCAATCGGCTATACCTGGGACTATGATCTTCAAGTTTTAACTAGAAAAATGCAACACCAAAAATTAGCTTTTGGAGATTCAAATTTTCATAATAAAAAAATTAGCGATAAGCTGGATCTTTAAGTATTAATGAAAAAACTATTTATATGGATTAAAAATTACCTCAATCATCCACTTGAAATTGGTGCTGTTTTACCTACCTCAAGATTTGCATCAAGATTAATGAGTTCAGAAATAAATAAATCTCCAGATAATGTTGTTGTAGAACTTGGATCAGGAACAGGTAAGATAACAAGAGAAATATTGAATAGAGGTGTTAAAGAAAAAGATCTAATTTTAGTAGAAGTAAATGAAAATTTTTCAAAAATTTTAAAGTCTGACTTTCCTAAAGCTAAAATAATCACGGAAAATGCTATCTCATTCTTAAGTAATTATGAAAAGAATTATTCGAATAAAATCACACATATTATTTCTGGGATTCCATTAGTGTCTATGACCGAAGAAAATAGAGATAAATTATGTGAACTATCTATTAAAAATCTTGATTCCAAAGGAAAATTTATCCAAATCACATATTTCTTAAGATGTTCTTTTTCAAAAAAAGTAATCAATCAATATAACTTAAAAAAGAAATTAGTAGGTTTATCTATTTTGAATGTACCACCAGCTTTTGTTTGGAAAATAGAAAAGTAAAATTTATTGTGCACTTGTTGAAGGAAGCATACTTCTAAGTGCTTCTGCTACGCTTCCAGGATTATCTATTTCTTCCATACTAATTGTCATTCTACTTCCTATTCCAGAAGATACAACAACTGTACCCCTTCCTGTTAGTGCTTCGATAAGTGTTCTTTTTTCAGAAATTTGAACTATTCTTCCTACTGGAATTTCGTTTGTATGTAAGTATAAAAACTTAAACATATAAATTGCTCTTCTGTCAGTAACAATATAAGTTATATGAAGATTTCTGTAATATCTCATAGCTCCTTTGAAAAATAGCCATAGTCCAATAAGGAAAGTTATAAAAGGAAATATGTAAGCAAAGTCAGTCATTACGTATAAAACAGCACTTATAAAAAATAATGGCAATGCAACCATGATCCTTGCGTAAGCAGGTTTCATAGTAGGGTGTCTTTCGATCTGAACTTCCTCACCTTGACCTAGAGTAGGTTTTGGGAAGGCTCCAACTGCAGTCATATAAAATCCTAAAATCAATAATAAAAGGCCAGCAATCAAAGCTGCAAATCCTGTCCATATAGGAACACTTCCATCAGTTTGTGAGTAAATTATCAAGGCAATCCCTAGCCCAATGATAGGTAGAGAAACAATTAGTGCAACCATCATTCTTGATATCACTCTAAAAATTAAATTTATACCTGTAGGAACTCTAGTAGTGGTCATTATTTACCCCTTACCATTTGTAGTACTGAAAAGAATAGAGTAATTATTATACCCATTATAGCTAAGTTAGATGGATTATTAACAAGCTCACCAATAGGTAGATTTGATGTATCCACACCAGGTATAAGCTTTCTTAGCCTACTTCCTTCGTATACAAATAGATCTTCAACTCTACAGTTAGATATTGCATTAAGTTCTTTAGATGCAGGAGGTCTTACGTTAGGAACATCTCCTAAAATTGGATGATAACCATTATAAGTTCCAGGCAATGATATTTCTGAAATAGCTTTTGTAGCACTTTCTGTTGGGTTTCCTCCATAACTTTCAATCATATAACCAAAGTCATTTTTGTACTCATTCACCATACATGCTCTTTGGCTATCTGAAGGCTCAGATAGATAATCAGGATCACCGTAAGAACCAAACCTTAATAATAATTCTAATCCACCTAATCCTTGCGTTGCAGATCTAATTTGAGATTCACAATTTTGAAGAACCTCTCTTTCATTTTTTGAAGGTCTTTGAGTAGGTTCCCAAATTAAATTAGCTATATAGGAAGATCTGATATAGTTTTCAGTTTCGCCTTTTTCTCTTGCAAGGTTTGCTACCATACAATCTTCAGCAGATGCTCCTCTAGCTAAATTAACTGCTTCTAACCTTTCCATTTCTAAAGGTTCTCCTAGAATTTGAGATCCAGATACCATATTAGAATTCGCTTGTTCAGAATTGTTACTTGATATAGTCTGCCTAAAATCATCAGCAGAACTTTCAAAATCTACATTTGTTTGAGTAAATAAATCACTCTCAAAAAGTGGTTCATAATTAAAACCATCATTATAGTAGTTATCTATCCATTCAAATTGTTGTTGTGCATCTAAACATTCATAAACAACTCTGAGCTCATCTGATGTGTAATCTCTAGTAGGTACTTCTACTACACCTGTAGGAGTATTTACTACTTTAAGGGGCTTTGAAGAATTTAATTCTCCACCGCTGTAAAATATTGTCCATACTAAATGTTCAGCGTCATCATCTGGATCTGCTTGAAGATCACTTTGTGCTTTCCACTCAGCGTTAGGGTTAGTCCATGTATCTATAATACATTCACTAATTGCATCATACTTTTCATCACGATTAAGCCCATTTGTTTGGACATTCACACCTAAGTTTACTTCTTCTATAAAATGAGTGTACTGTACCAAATAGGGTTCTATTAAGAGTTGAGTCTCATAATCAACTTCGAACTCAGATGCACAATCTACTATCGAAGAGAACTGTGCTTCTCCTAATGGTCTATTAGTATACTCTGTTGGATCTTCATGATCCATGAATCCCATAAGCATTTGATCATATGCTCTACTTGCTTCCTCATTTGTTAGCCCACCATATTCCATAAATTTATCACTTATACAATTTCTAAATTCAGGTTCAACTAATCTAGCAAAAATATCGGCTAAATTAGGCCCATCTGCTGCAGTCAAAGAAATTTGATAATCTCTAAGCCAAGCAAGATCGTTATTACACCCTATTGCTGTATTTACAACAAAATTTTTATGTTCATCTGAGTTATCTTCTAATAAGAAGTCCCATTCGTCCTTCTGTCCAATTGCAAAATCAACTAAATCATATATTATTTCTTTGGACATTCCTAAATCAAACTCTCTACTACTTAAGGATTCAATCATACAATTTTGACCAGGTATTTCTTCATCTCCAAAAATAAAATTAATAAGTAGATCTTGTCCATTTGGATAGTGATTTACTGTTATATTTTTATCAAAATTTCTTTCAAAATATCCAATTTGTTCGTGATGAATAAAACAGTCATATGCCGCTAACATTTCTTCTCTAGTAACAGATCTTTTACCACTCTCAACTGTAACTACATCATCCATTATTATTCCATTTGATATTTTTAAGGTATCTGCTAGATGAGGAACGACACACATGTTCAAAAGTACATTTATTTCATCTCTAGGAGCTTTTCCACCAGACATTCCATTTATTTCTGAGGATACTCCCCAGGCTCCACTAAGAAGTTTGTCATAACTTAGATGCATACAATTTGTGACTGCTTCGTAATAAAAATCAGGTTCATCCATCATTCTTACACCTATAGGAAAAGCAAAATCCATATATGCCTGTTCATAACTCATTCCAGTAATTTCCTCAACATTGCTAGCAATACAGTCCATTATTTCAACTCTGTCTAGTTCAGCTATAGCTGTTAAGTTAATGAAGGGTCCCTGGGGAACTTCTTCATCTGGAGGAGGCTGGAACGCATTAGAGAATATATTTCCTACATTACCAACTGGTCCTTGCCCAAATAAATCTTGTATACCAATTTGTTGATTTTCTTTTTCTTGCCTTTTTCTTTCCTCTTCCTGTAATTGAAGCTCAAGTTCAGCTTGTTGTTTTGCCCTCAGAAGCTCTTCTTCAGCCCTAGCTCGATCTGCTTCTCGCCTTATTCTATCTGCTTCTTCATACATTCTTTGAGTTTCCATATCAGCTTCCCATTGAGGATTATGGTAAGGTTGTCCAGGCTTGACCAGAGGTGAATCTACAGTAAAAAATTGATATTTACATTGTATAATTTGTCTTCCAGGTTCTTGTTGCACATTTCCTCTGAAATAAATATGAGTCACTTTAGCTTTTGGATCTAAGTTGTAAAAGTTAGTGACACTTTGCCCCCATGTACCAATTGACCCTGCTTCAGCAACATAATGCCTTTCTATCCAAGCAGCATCGTAATTGTCGTGCTGTTGCCCTGGTACTCTACAGCCTTGAAACCAAACTCCTTGACCTTCATAATATTCTTTAGGGGCTACGGTTTGTGTCATTATCTGACTACTAGTATCCAAAGTAAGCTCACAGAAAACCTCTCCTGTACCTGGATTATTTCTACAAGTAGATTCTTCAAATAAAAAGTCCCCTCCTGTTGGAGGCATCTGAGCAGAAACGTTATTTTGAGTATTGATTCCAGAAAACAGGAAAAATAATAAAATTAAGGTAGTTGATATTATTTTTTTATTAATAGAGATAAACATAGTAAATTATTTAACCTTTTAAATTCTACACTAATATGCTAAGTCCCTCTTAAATAATTTTACCCTAGATGGCCTTCACTTGCTAGAGGATTAAAAGTAACTCTACTTAACGTAGATGTGCCAGTATTTTCAAAATAGTGATCAGCATTGGGTGGAACTAAAACAAAATCCCCTTCTTTGATCGGAAATTTTTCTCCATCTACAAAAATAATTCCTTCTCCTCTAGTGATGTAAGCTTGATGTTCCCAAGGATGAGTATGATGAGTACTTGTTTCACCTGGTTGGTGATCATGATACAAAGATACAACTGTTGGTACCCCATCTTGTGAGCCTAGAATAGGATGATTTTTGTGATCATTTTTGTTCTTAATTACTGGTTTCATTTTTGTCTTCATCGGTGCTTGATTCATCAGAATTTGTTTCTGATGAAATAGTCACTTCTGGTTTAGACTTGAAAAAAGAATTTACTGCCATAAGTACAAATGCTATAGCTAAAATTGATGCCCCAATTATTGTTCCCCACATAAAAGTTGGTCCATGGGCAAATAAAACTGTACCAGCAACAGAATCGTTATGAAGACCAAATCTAGTAATCTCATTCTTAACGTTTTCGTCATTTACTAAAGTCATAACAGTATCATCAGCAGCAGTTCTTGGAATCATAGAAAATAATAATCCTAATACAAATATTGCTAATCCAGCAGAAGCAGTTATACCAACAATCGCATACTGTCTCCATTGTCTAACTTTGCTAATAAACTCAATTTCAATTTTTTCAGTCATTTCCTGAGTTCTATTTCGAATAAGAGTATCCATCTGATCATTAGAAAGTTCAGTTTTTTCTTTCTGCAAAGTCATTTGTTCAGCATGAATAGTTCTTACTGATTCTATTTCGGTTTTTAATTGATCAATTTCACTTTGTTTTCTTGCTGTTATAGTTGCTTGAATCCTCCATGCAGCGGTTCCAAGTGCTCCAACTAAAGGGATTGATACTAGACTTGTGACAAAACCAATATCCATTTTAGCCTCCTAAGCTTGATTTGTTGATGGAAGCATGCTTCTAAGTGCTTCTGCAACGCTTCCAGGATTATCTATTTCTTCCATGCTAATAGTCATTCTACTTCCTATTCCAGAAGAAACAACTACGGTTCCTCTACCAGTAAGTGCCTCAATCAGGGTTCTTTTCTCTGATATTTGAACAATTCTTCCTACTGGGATTTCGTTTGTATGTAAGTATAAAAACTTAAACATATAAATTGCTCTTCTATCGGTAACAATATATGTAATATGAAGATTTCTGAAATATCTCATTGTACCTTTGAAAAATAACCAAGATCCAATAATAAAAGTTATAAATGGGAAAATATATGCAAAGTCGGTCGCTACGAATAAAACTGCACTTATAAAAAATAATGGCAATGCAACCATGATTCTTGCGTAAGCAGGTTTCATAGTAGGGTGTCTCTCAATTTGAACTTCCTCACCTTCCCCTAGAGTAGGTTTTGGGAATGCCCCAACGGCAGTCATATAAAATCCTAATACTAGTAGCATTAGACCTGCTATTAGTGCAGCAAATCCAGTCCATATTGGTACACTACCATCAGTCTGTGAAAAGATTATCAGTGCAACTCCCAATCCAATTATTGGCAAAGAAACAATTAGTGCAACCATCATTCTAGAGATTACTCTAAAAATCAAATTTATACCTGTAGGAACTCTAGTAGTAGTCATTATTTACCTCTCACCATTTGTAGTACTGAAAAGAATAGGGTTATCACTATACCCAATATAGCTAAGTTAGATGGATTGTTTACCAGATCTCCAATAGGAAGTTCTGATGTATCAACACCAGGTATAAGTTTTCTCAACTTACTTCCTTCAAATACATATAAATCAATTATCTTACAATTAGATAAAGCTTCAAGTTCTATAGCTGAAGGTGGCCTTAAGTTTGGAGTACTATCTCCTAGTATCGGATGGGCTCCTTTATATGATCCAGGCATAGATATTTCTGCAACTGCTTTTGCCGCACTTTCATCTGGATTTCCACCTTGACTTTCTATCATGTAACCAAAGACTTTTTTATACTCATTTACCATACAAGCTCTTTGACTGTCAGTAGGTTGAGCAAAATAATCAGGATCTCCACTTGAGCCATATTTTAAGAATGCATTCAGTCCACCTTTACCTTGCGTTGCAGTTCTTATTTGAGAATCACAATTTTCTAATGCTATTTTTTCTTTTTTAGATGGTCTCTGTACTGGTTCCCAAATCAGATTTCCAATATAAGAACTTTGTATATAGTTTTCAGTTTCTCCTTTTTCTCTTGCTAAGTTAGCAATCATACAATCTTCCGCAGCTGAGCCTCTAGATAGATTTACCATCTCTAATCTTAGATTTTCTAGAGCGCCACCGCCCATAAGAGAACCAGATACCATATTTGAGTTACCACCATCAGGGTTATTGTTTTCTATATTTTGTCTGAAATCTGCTGCAGCTCCAGTAAAATCTACATTTGATTGAGAGAATAAATCACTTTCAAAAAGAGGTTCAAAGTCATAATTTGGATTATCATACTGTGATATCCAGTCAAATTCAGGTCTTTCTTCTAAGCACTCCACAACATCGTCAAATTCATCTTGAGTATAATCTCTGTTAAGAGGCTTTAAGGCATTTAAGCTTCCTCCTCTATCAAAAATATTGAAAACCATTTGTTCGGCATTTTCACCTATGTTACCCATATCACGATCATTTTCATGCCAACTATCATCTATACAACCTATAAGTGTTTCAGATTTTTGATCGTATCCCATTCCTCCAGACCAAGAAAAATCAATCTGGTCAAGGTCTACAGTATACTGAGCAAGATAAGGTTGAATTATGCTGAAAGTTTCTTGATCTGTACCAAAATCTTCAGCACAATCAAGTATTGTTGATGTTTGCCTGTATGATAGAGGTCTATTTATGATTTCTGTTGGATCTTGGTGCATCATAAATCCTTCAATCATTTGGTCATACATACTATCAGCAAATTCTCTATTACCATCACTAAGTTCTCTGTATTCATTTTTTACACATTGTTGGAAATCAGGTTCTGCAAGTCTAGCAAAGATATCTTCTAAATTAACTCCACCCCCGCTTATTGAGGCTTGATAATCTCTTATCCATTCTAAATCTTGGTTACATCCTACAACTCTATTAACAACATCATTTTTATGTTGAGGATTAGCATCACTTTCAAGGAATCCCCATTGATCAGATCTACCTACTGCAAAATTAACTAAATCTCCAACTATTCTTTCGGCGTCTTGCCTATTCATACCTCTTGAATCTGAAATAGAATCTATCATACATGCTTGACCTGGTATTTCCTGGTCTCCATATATAAATGATGCAAGAAAATCGGTATTAAGTGGGAAATAATCTGGGGGACTTGATGAATTATTATTTCTTATATCTTCATCGAATTTTACAAAACAGTCGTATGCAGCCAACATTTCTTCCCTAGTCATTGATCTTTTACCTGATTCAACATTAACTACATCTTCCATAATAATGTCAGGTCTGAGATTCAATGTGTCAGTAAGATGAGGTACTATACATGATTGTAATAATTGATCCATTTCTCTTCGAGGTGCTTTTCCACCACCACTTGGGCCCCATGTTCCACTCAGAAGTTTATCGAAACTTAAGTGCATACAGTTTGTAACTGAATCATAATAAAAATCTGGTTCATTAAGCATTCGAACACCTAATGGGAAAGCAAAATCCATATATGCTTGCTCATAGTTCATTCCAGTAATGTCTTGAATGGTATTTCCAATACATTCCATTGTTTTCCATCTATCTATTTCTGCTATGACAGTTAAGTTTATAAATGGTCCCTGAGGAACTTCTTCGTCAGGAGGAGGTTGGAATGCATTACTGAATATGTTTCCGACAGGACCTTGTCCAAATATATTATTGAATCCACCTTGTTGTTGCTGTTGTTGCTGATCTCTTTTTCTTTGCTCTTCTTGTTTTTGTAGATCTAACTCAGCCTGCTGTTTTGCTCTTAGTAATTCTTCTTCAGCCCTCTGCCTATCAGCATCTCTTCTAATTCTGTCAGCTTCTTCAAACATTTTTTGAGTTTCTTGATCAGATTCCCATTGTGGATTGTGATAAGGTTGGCCTGGTTGGACTAAAGGAGAATCTGATGTAAAAAATTGATATTTACATTTTGCAGATTGTTGTCCTGGTTGTGTGGGCATATTACCCCTAATAAATATATTAAGAATTTCTTTGCCAACTTGTTGACCTCTATGGTCTGTTGTACCTGTATAGTCTCTTTCAATCCAAGCTGCTTCAAAATTTTCATATTGCTGTCCTGGCAACATACAACCTTGAAACCAAATCCCTTGACCTGGATAATATGATTGATCTACAGAAGTATGGGTCAATGTCATCATACTTACATCCATATTTAGTTCACAGAACACTTCTCCTGTACCTTGGTTAGTTCTACATTGAGAATCAGAAGGAACTGTTGCCATCATGCCCATCATACCACCCATCATTCCGCCCATTCCTCCGCCCATTCCTCCTGGCATAGGAGGCATTTGAGCAGAAAGATTACTATCAGTATTTAGTCCTGAGAATAGTATAAAAGTTAGAATTAATGATGAAGTAATGATTTTCTTATAACTAAACTTTAAGATTGAAAATTTTTTCATAGCTTTTGATTAATTATCCTAATTAAATTAGGACCCCTCTTTTTTTGGTTTTCTGATATGATTTCTACAAGCAATATATTTTTTAAACTATATATTAACATAAACGTATAAAAATATATTAGAGTAAAGTTGTAATATTGGAAAGTTATATATTTAAAAGAGGTTTATTATGAATTGGTATGACTGGGTTCTTATAGCTCCTATAGTTCTTGGGGTAATCCTAGGTTTTAGAGTAGGATTAGTAAAAAATGTCCTCTACATAGTACTAGTTGCAGTAACTATGATAGTAGGAGGATATTTATCTCAAATAATAGTAGATGCAATTGGTCTTGAACTTGAAAGTGATGGATTGGTTACAGTAATTGGTTATGGTTTATTACTTATAGGAGGATTTTTATCAGTTCAGTTATTTAGTGGAGTAGTTCAGGCAATTGTCTCAAAACTTACTTTTGGAATTGGAGATAGAGTAAATCAAGTAGGTGGTTTAGTTTCTGGATTGATTTTAGGATTCCTTATTACAACAGTTATCGTAAACATTACAGCTCGATGGACATATACTCCAGACGAGGATGAAGAAGGAAGACTGGAAATTTCTGAAGAGGCTATCGCAAAAATGTTTGAGAATAGCCTTAAAGATACTTCAAGAGAAGCAGCTGATCTAGTTATCAGAGAAAGCCTGATGGTTGGTGTTGTCATTGATGTAAAAGATCTTCTTGGAGGAGAATTTATCGGAATAATTCCTGGTGAGTTTAGTGACTCCCTAGATATTGCTCAACAAAGAAGAGAAGATTCTGATTAAACTTCTTTAGTCGCCCAAGCTTTAATTAAATGATGAGCTATAGCTATATTACCTGGCACTGACAATTTGTCGTTTTTTTCTTCTAATGCTGATAAAACTTCATCTCTATGAAACCATTTTACTGAGTGCATTTCATGCTCATCAAAGTTAATTTCTTCAGTTTCAGCTTCAGCATGACAACCAATCATTAGTGACCAAGGAAAAGGCCAGGGCTGAGATGCGTAATACTTTACATTCTTGACTTTTATACCAGATTCTTCCATAATTTCTCTGGCAACGGCTTCTTCAATAGATTCTCCTTGGTCAATAAATCCTGCTAAACAAGAATATATATTTAGTCTTGATAATCTTCCTTTTGACTGACCTAAAAGACAATATTCACCATTAGTTACGAGGGATATAATAACTGGATCTGTTCTAGGGAAAAGTTCTGTTTCACAGCTTGAGCATTTTCTAGATTGCCCTCCTCTTAATCCTTCTGTTTTTCCTGCACAAATTCCACAAAAAGAATTTTTTCTGTTCCACTCAAGTTGACTTTTACTTTGACTTATCATTCCACCTTGAGCTTGACTTAGTTGATCTCCAGCAGTCCTACAGTCTATAAATTCTTCATCTTTGGCAATAAGTCCATTTACTATTTCTTCATCAACATCATTTAAGTCTGTAGCAAGATAAATTTCTCCACCAAGATCTCCAAGTAAAATTAATTTAGGATCAATCCCAGATTCTCTAATGTCACCTAACCTAAGAAATTTAACAGTAATATTTGAGTATATTTTTTTTACTAAAATTTTAGATCTATTGTAAACCAAGACTTTTGAGTTTGGATCATTGATTTTTTCTGAAACCCAATCCTTGTTTCTTCTTTCTACTTCTAATCTATCTATATTATTTCCTGAAAATTTAAGTACTTTTCCCATTAATTTCTCTCCTAATTAAAATATTACTAACCCTCTAGCAAGTTCTCCTCTTTCTAGTGCATCAAACCCTTCGTTAATTTCCTCTAGTTTATATGTTTTTGTTATCATTTCGTCTAAGAATAATTTACCATCCATATATAAATTAGCTAGTCTTGGAAAATCAATTCTAGGATGACTTTTTCCATATGAAGTTCTAATTATTTCTCTTTCTCCCATAAGTGTATAAAAAGGTAAATTTATTTCTACTCCATAAGGAGTTTTGCCTAAAATAACAATTCTAGCACCGGGCCTTGAACATTCTAAAGTTTGTCGAATTGTTTCATTATGACCTGCTGATTCAATTGCACAATCTACGCCTCTGCCATCAGTTATTTCTAAGCAAGCCTCTATTGGATTGTCTATCTTAGAATTAATAGTGTGTGTAGCTCCAACTTTTTTTGCAAATTCTAATTTGTTATCAAAAATATCAACAGCTATAATTTTTGATGCACCTGATATTCTTGCCCCTTGAATTGCGCTTAATCCAACTGCACCGCATCCTATAACTACAACTGAGGTTTCTGGTTTTATATTTCCTGCATATACTGCTCCGCCATATCCTGTCATTACAGCACAACCTAATAAAGATGCTCTATCTAGAGGGAAATCTTTTCTTACTTTTACTGCGCCTTGCTTAGGAATAATTGTGTATTCTGCATGAGTAGAAACAAGGCTATAGTAATGTAAATTTTGACCATTAAGAGAAGCTCTAGTTGTTCCATCAAATAGTACACCTTGAGAATTATATTTTTTTTGCACTTCACAAAGAATTGGCTGGCCATTATCACAGTAAAAACATATCCCACAATTTGGGTTCCATGAACAAATTACATTATCTCCAACGCTTACGTTATCGACACCTTCACCTACTGCTTCAACAACTCCCGCTCCTTCATGACCTATTATTGCAGGTAAATTTACAGGTTGATAACCATGCATGGTTTCCCAATCTGTATGGCATAAACCACTTGCTTTTATTTTTACTAAAACCTCATCTTTTTTTGGTTCTGAAATATCAACATTTTCAACTGAAAGTTTACCTTTAGTTTCAAATAGAACTGCTGCTTTCAATATTAGCTCCCGTAATTCTTGTTATCTTAATCTGATATTAACACTTAAGACTCTATGAATGTTTAAGTATTAAATAAAAAAATTATCTAGCAATAATAGTTTATTATGAGCAAAAATCAATCATGAAATTTTGAAATTTAGAATTTACTTTAAAATTTATAGATATTTGGAAAAAATTGGAGCGGGAGACGAGATTCGAACTCGCGACATTCTGCTTGGAAGGCAGACGCTCTACCAACTGAGCTACTCCCGCTCAGGTGCGACGAGAAATGCATCTCGTTGAGCCACCGGCATCTATCTTGAGGTAGGGGACTGTCAAGTGA
>MDTG01270155.1_pt1 | contig 16754 bp, 10 predicted proteins | sample 811421 | NCBI WGS metagenome assembly MDTG01 (sample SAMN05326645, study PRJNA326480) | marine metagenome | isolation source: seawater | place: Pacific Ocean: South East | collected 2011
AATTGCGTGATCGAACAGTCTGGACATGGAACAGTTACAATTGGTTCAGTTGAAAAATATATTACTGATACAGCATGGGAAAAAGGTTGGGTAAAGCCAATAAAAGTAAAAAAACAAAAAAAACAATCCGTAGGTATTATTGGAGCAGGACCAGCCGGATTGGCATGTGCTGAGGAGTTGAGAAAATCAGGATACCAAGTTACCATTTACGATAGATACGATAGACCAGGAGGACTTTTAATTTATGGAATACCAAATTTCAAATTAGAAAAATTTGTAGTAGAGAGAAGGACTAAACTTTTAAAGGATAGTGGAATTAAATTTGTACAAAATTTTGAAGTTGGTAATGATAAAACTTTATATGATTTACAGAAAAAACATGATGCAATCTTAATTGCAACAGGTGTTTATAAAGCAAGAGAAATAGACATTCCTGGTCAAAAACTTGAAAATATTTTTCCAGCAATGGAATTTCTTACAGCATCCAACAGAAAAGGTTTAGGTGATAAAGTGGAATTATTTGATGACGGTACCTTGAATGCAGAAGGAAAAAATGTTGTTGTAATCGGAGGCGGAGATACAGCTATGGATTGTGTAAGAACTTCAGTTAGACAAAAAGCAAAATCAGTTAAATGTTTGTATAGAAGGGACAGAGAAAATATGCCAGGCTCATCAAGAGAAGTTGAAAACGCAATTGAAGAAGGAGTCAAGTTCATTTGGTTAACAAGCCCAAAACAATTTATTGGTGACAAAAAAGTAAATGCAGTCGAGGTAAGTAAAATGAAATTAGGAAACCCTGATACTACTGGAAGGAGAACACCAGAAATTATAAAAGGATCGCAATATGAAATCCATGCAGATTTAGTAATAAAGTCATTAGGTTTCGATCCAGAAAATATACCAAAATTATTTAATGCCGAAGAATTAGCAGTTTCTAAATGGGGAACAATAAAAATTGATTTAAAATCTATGGAAACAAATTTAAAGGGTGTATTTGCTGCTGGGGACATAGTCAGAGGAGCCTCGTTAGTGGTGTGGGCTATAAAAGACGGAAGAGATGCAGCAGTACAGATTGAAAAATATTTAAATTCTTTAGAAACTAAAAAAATTAAAGCAGCATGAATTTATATCTAAAAAATAAAAATTTTTTAAAAAAAAACCATTCTTATTATCAGTCATTAGAGCATGATGCGTGTGGAGTAGGTTTAATAGCCTCTCTAGATGGAACGAAAAAAAGAGAAATAGTTGAATATGGAATTAAATCATTAAAAGCAGTTTGGCATAGAGGAGCCGTAGATGCTGATGGAAAGTCAGGGGATGGCGCAGGACTATGTGTTGAAATTCCAAAAGACTTTTTTTTAGAAAAAATAAGGGATACCGGACATGAGCATAAGGGGGAAGAAAATATATGTGTTGGAATGATTTTTCTCCCACGCACAGAGTATTCTGACCAGGAAAAATCCAAAACAATAGTTGAAAGAGTTTTATTAGAAAGTGATTTTTACATTTACGGATGGAGACAAGTGCCTGTAAACCCTTCAATTTTGGGAAAAACTGCGGACTCTAATAGGCCTGAAATTACACAGGTTATTTTTAAAAGCAAAAAACCATTAGATAGAAATGTTTTGGAGCGTTTACTTTATGTGGCCAGAAAAAAAATATTGAAAATTACTCGAAGCCAGCAAATTAATGACTTCTATATTTGCTCATTAAGCTCAAGATCAATTATTTACAAAGGCATGTTTTTGGCAGAGGCATTATCAGATTTTTATCCAGATTTAAAAGATAAAAGATTTATTTCTCGTTTTGCAATTTTTCACCAAAGGTTTTCAACAAATACTTTTCCAAGTTGGAAGCTTGCCCAACCATTTAGATGCTTAGCGCATAATGGAGAAATAAATACATTAAAAGGTAATATTAATTGGATGAAAATTCATGAACAAGATATGTCAAGCAAACTTTTTAATAATGTTGAAGATTTAAAACCTGTAATTACACCAGGCAATTCAGACTCTGCAGCTCTCGACAATGTTTTTGAATTACTAATTCATTCAGGTAAAACTGTGCCTCTCATTAAATTGATGATGATGCCGGATGCTTGGTCTAAAAGAAGTAAAGTTCTGCCAAAAACTCATCAACAACTTTTTGATGTATTAAATAGCACAATCGAACCATGGGATGGTCCAGCAGCAATCTGTGCAACAGATAGTAAGTGGGCAATAGCTGCTACAGATAGAAATGGTTTACGTCCGTTAAGATATTCAATTACCTCTGATAATATTTTTTGTGCTGGATCCGAGACCGGTATGGTCAAAATTCCTGAAAACAAAATAATATCAAAAGGAAGACTTGGACCAGGACAATTAATTGCTGTTAATCTAAAAAAAGGAAAAATTTATAAAGATAAAGAAATTAAAGACCACCTATCAAAAGATTATAAAAAATTTCATAAACAAATTATTCATTTAGACAAGAAGATTCAAACGGAGAAAGAAATAGTAAATTTTACAAATGAAGACTTAAGAAGAAGACAATATATTTCTGGTTACAGTATTGAGGATTTAGAATTAATTCTTCATCCCATGGTAGAGGACGCAAAAGAAGCTACAGGATCAATGGGTGACGATACTCCAGTTGCTGTTCTATCAAATCATTACAGGCCTATCTCTCACTATTTCAGACAGAATTTTAGCCAGGTTACAAATCCACCTATAGATTCATTAAGAGAAAACAAAGTAATGAGTTTAAAAACCAGATTTGGAAATCTTGGAAATATTTTAGATTTTGAAAATTTAACTAAAGAAAACATATATGTTTTAGATAGTCCTATATTATCAAATTCTGAAATAAGAAAATTTAAAAATATATTTTCAAAAAAAATAGGGATTATAGATTGTACATTTAATATAAATGAAAGCCTCAGAACAAGAATTGAAAAAATTAGAGAAGAAGCTGAAATAGCTGTAAGAGGAGGCACAAATCACTTAATTCTCTCAGATCAAAATGTATCCGAGGAAAGAGCAACTGTTCCAATGATTTTAGCAGTTGGTGCTGTACATTCAAATCTAGTTAAACTAAGTTTAAGAGGGTACGCCTCAATAAACGTACAAACTTCTGAAGCAATGGACACACATTCATTTGCGGTTCTTTTAGGAGTTGGAGCTACAACAATAAATCCTTACCTTGCAATCGATAGTATATACCAAAGATATCAAAAAAATTTATTTGGAAAATTAGATTTTGAAAATTGTATTGATAGGTTTAAAAAATCTATCAACGCAGGTTTATTAAAGATCATGTCAAAAATGGGCATTTCAGTATTAAGCTCCTATAGAGGAGGCTGTAACTTTGAAGCCGTTGGTTTGAGCAGAGGTTTAGTTGATGATTATTTTCCAGGCATGATATCAAGAATCTCAGGCATTGGAATTTCAGGAATTGAGAAGAAAGTAAAAGAGCTACACTCAAAATCATATCAAAAAAACGTAATAATGCTGCCCATCGGTGGCTTATATAAGTACAGAAAATCTGGTGAAGAACACCAATTCAGAGGTAATTTAATACATTTATTGCAAAGTTCAGTCGGAAAAAATTCATACGAAACTTTCAAAAAATACACTAGCGGCATTAACAATTTAGATCCGACAAATTTAAGAGATCTACTTGAGTTTAGAAAAATAAATAAAAAAATAAACGTCGAAGAGGTTGAACCGATTGAAAAAATTACCCCAAGATTTGGAAGCGGAAGCATGTCACATGGAGCTTTATCTTCAGAGGCACATGAAACCTTAGCAATTGGTATGAACAGAATAAAGGGATCATCTTGTAGTGGCGAAGGCGGAGAAGATGAGAAAAGATTTGTTATACAAAAGAACGGTGACTCCTCAAATTCAAAAGTAAAACAGATAGCCTCTGCAAGATTCGGTGTAACAGTTAAATATTTAAACAATTGTGAAGAAATAGAAATTAAAATAGCGCAAGGTGCCAAGCCTGGAGAAGGCGGTCAACTACCTGGTTTTAAAGTCACAAAAGAAATAGCAAAATTAAGACACTCAACACCTGGAGTAACACTAATTTCACCTCCGCCGCATCATGATATATATTCTATAGAAGATTTAGCCCAATTAATTTATGATTTAAAACAAGTAAACCCAAAAGCAAGAGTTGGAGTAAAATTAGTTGCATCAACTGGAATAGGAACAATTGCTGCAGGAGTAGCTAAAGCAAAAGCAGATGTTATTTTAATTTCTGGCCACTCCGGCGGTACTGGTGCTAGTCCTCAAACAAGCGTAAAGTATGCTGGCATACCTTGGGAAATGGGATTGACTGAGGCTAATCAAATTTTAACTCTTAATCAGCTAAGACACAAAGTAACATTAAGGACTGATGGAGGTATAAAGACTGGAAGAGATGTAATCATTGCAGCAATGATGGGAGCAGAGGAATTTGGCATGGGCACTTCATCATTAATAGCTATGGGATGCATAATGGTAAGGCAGTGTCATTCGAATACTTGCCCTGTTGGAGTTTGCACACAAGACGAAAAATTAAGAGAAAAATTTTCTGGTACACCAGAAAAAGTAGTAAATTTTTTTAAATTTGTAGCAATGGAAGTAAGAGAAATTCTTGCCTCATTAGGCTTTAAATCTTTAAATGAAATAATTGGTAGAACTGATTTGCTACATCAAGTTAGTAGAGGTTCCCCTAATCTTGATGATCTAGACCTTAATCCATTATTAGTTCAAGCTGATCCTGGGGACAACAAAAGGTATTCAAATAAAGATTTAATTAATAAAGTTCCAGACAATAGTGTAGATGAAAAAATATGGGCAGATGTTAAAAATAAACTTAAGGAAAATAAAAAAATATTCATTGAGTCAGAAGTAAAAAATACTGATAGAACAGTTGGCACAAAGCTATCACATTATATATTCCAAAAATTTGGTGAAAATTTTGCTGAGCGTATTCTTAATTTAAAATTAACAGGTTCAGCTGGTCAATCTCTAGGAGCTTTTCTTTCAAAAAATATCAAAATAAATTTGATTGGAGACGCTAATGATTATGTAGCGAAGGGTTTATCGGGGGGTACTATAATTGTAAGACCTTCAGAAGATAACAAATTCAAAACAGACGAAAATACAATTATTGGAAATACAGTTTTGTATGGGGCAACCTCTGGAAAATTATTTGCTTCAGGTAAAGCAGGCGAGAGATTTTCTGTAAGAAATTCAGGCGCTTTAGCAGTAATAGAAGGTTGTGACGCAAATGGTTGCGAATATATGACTGGAGGAGAAATAATTATATTAGGGAAAGTAGGAGATAATTTTGGCGCGGGTATGACAGGGGGAATGGCTTTCGTATATGATCCAAATAATTCTTTCGGGAATTACGCGAATCCTGCTTCAATAATCTGGCAAAAACCCGAAACTAAATTTTGGAAAGATAGATTAAAAAAAATATTAGAAGAGTACACCGTTGAAACTGATTCCAAAATATCAAAAAATATTCTAAAGGATTTTTCTAATGAAATTAAAAATTTTAAACAAGTTTGTCCTATAGAAATGTTGGATAAACTAGAAAATCCAATTAGTTTAAAAACTAAAATTTCTAAAGCTATCTAGCTCTCTAACAATTTTTTTTAAATTTTTCATTTGCGATAAGCTATGATCACCATTTTTGACAACAACAATTTTTTTTTTTGCCTTTGTAAACAAAGATAAAACTTTTCTCGAAAACGAAACTGGAACAACCTCATCTTTTTGACCATGAAACATAGTAACATTTATTTTAAGGTTTATTTTTTTAGATAAAACTTTATTTTTCCTTCCGTCTTTAATTAATTGATAAGTTACAGGATATTCATATTGTTTTTGTCTAAATTTTGGGTCTCCGTGTTTAATTATACTCACACCCTTTTCTATTATTTCTTTCTTTATTTTTTTTGGAAATTTTTTCCACATTAATTTTTCTAGAAATTCGGGTGCAGACCCAATACCAATAAAACCTTTAATTTGTTTTTTAAAATATTTAAACTGATTCAAAGAAATCCATGCTCCCATGCTTGACCCAATTAAAATAAAATCATTTTTTTTTACCACTTTTTTTATTATTTTTTTTGCATCGGTAGACCACTCTGTGATGTTTCCTTTTGTAAATTCTCCTGATGATTTTCCGTGACCAGAATACTCTAAAGCTAGGTAGCCTAATTTTTTTCTTACCGCATATTTTCTAAATGCATTAGGTTTTTCTCCTTCAATGTCAGACATAAAACCAGGAAGAAAAACGATATATAGGTTTTTCTTGTAATAGTTGTCTAAAAATCTAAGTTTTTTTGTTTTGGAAATTTTAAGGTATTTAAATTTTTTCATTTAAAGTTTATCTAACTAATCTGTTACTATATATCTTAAACATATGTTTTCTAAAATGAAAGTTTTACAAGTTATACCAAAATTAGGCTATGGAGGAGCAGAGACAGGGTGTTACGATCTCGCACATTTTCTGGCAGAAAAAGATTGTAAATCTTATATAGTTACTAGTGGAGGGCCATTATTAAAATTTATAAAAAAAAATAAAGTTAAAGTTATAAGACTTCCAGTTCAATCAAAGAATCCAATTTTAATTTTATTAAATACTATAATTTTAACTTTAATTATATTATTTCTTAAAATTGATATTGTTCATGCGAGAAGTAGAGCTCCCGCCTGGTCTTGTTTGCTTTCCTGTTTTTTTACCGGAAGAAAATTTGTAACAACTTTTCACGGGACTTATAACTTTAGTAATAAAGTAAAAAAATTTTATAATTCAGTAATGGTTCGTTCAGATCTTGTAATTGCAGGATCAAATTTTATTTTTGATCATATACATGAAAATTATAATGATCTTTTAACATCAAAAAAACGAATTCTAGTTATTTTCAGAGGGATTAATACAGACTACTTTAGCAATTCCTCGGTAACTAATGAAAAAATAAGCAAAATAAACTTAGACTTAAAATTGAGTCCTGAAACTTTTAAAATATTACTGCCCGGAAGACTCACAAAATGGAAGGGACAAGAAATGTTTTTAGAGTCACTCAGTTTACTAAGAGTCAAGTATGGTAGAGATAACTTTCAAAGTATTATATTAGGAGATCATCAAGGTAGAAAAGTATATTTTAAAAAATTATTGTCCATGGTCGAACAGTATCGCTTAAATAAAAATGTAATTTTTGTTCGTCATTTAAGTGAAATGCCAGTCATTTATTATATATCAGATGTTGTTGTTTCTTCATCAATCGAGCCAGAAGCTTTTGGAAGAGTTTCAGTAGAAGCCCAGGCTATGCAAAAACCAATCATAGCAAGTGACCTGGGAGGATCCAAAGAAACAATCAAAGATAAAAAGAGCGGATTTTTATTTAAAAACAATAACCCAGATTCTTTGGCAGAAAATTTAAATAATTTAATTGATATGGGCAAAGACAAGTTGCAATCGATAGGAAATGAGGGTAGGAAAAACGTATTAATTAAATTTGATGTTGAAAAAATGTGTCAAAGTACTTTTGCAGAATATAAAAAGTTGTTAAAAATTTAAATGCCTGAAATTAAACTTTTAGATGGAAAAAAAATTTCATTCACGAAATCAATTAATGGTTTTGATATAACTAAAAAAATAAGTAAATCTTTAGAGAAATCCGCTTTGATTATGGAAGTAAATGGAGAATTAAAAGATCTTAGTTTTCAAATTAAAAAAGATTCGAAAGTTAAAGTTATCACCGATAAAGACAAAGAAGGTTTAGATGTAATGAGACATGATGCTGCTCACATTATGGCGATGGCAGTTCAAGAATTATATCCAGGGACACAAGTAACAATCGGCCCCGTTATTGAAAATGGTTTTTATTATGATTTTGCAAGAAAAGAACCATTTACAAGTGATGACTTAAAAAAAATTGAAAAAAAGATGTCAGAAATAATTGATAGAGACGTCAAAACAAAAAGAGAAGTTTGGGAAAGAAATAAGGCAATATCACATTTTAAAAAAATAGGAGAAAAGTACAAGGCCGAAATTATTGAGAGTATACCAGAAAGTGAGGAACTTTCGGTATATCATCATGGAGATACCTGGCACGATTTGTGTCGAGGCCCACACTTAGTCTCTTCAAAACAAATAGGCAAAGCTTTTAAATTAACAAAAGTTTCAGGAGCGTATTGGAGAGGTGACTCAAACAATGAAATGTTACAAAGAATTTACGGAACATGTTGGAGTTCTAAAAAGGAATTGGATGACTATTTAAACAGATTAGAAGAGGCCGAAAAAAGAGATCATAGAAAGTTAGGTAAAGAAATGGATTTATTCCATTTTAGAGAGGAAAGTCCCGGATCAGTGTTTTGGCATGAAAAAGGTTGGAATTTATTTCAGAGATTAATTGAATATATGAGGCTAAAGCAAAGAAATGCAGGTTATAAAGAAATTAATACACCCGAATTATTAGACAAAAGTCTTTGGGAAAAATCAGGACACTGGGATAAATTTGGCGAACTGATGTTTACATCTGAAACTCCGGATAAAAAAACTTTTGCAATTAAACCAATGAATTGTCCTGGATGTGTTCAAATATTTAAACAAGGTTTAAAAAGTTATCGTGATTTACCTCTTAAATTATCTGAATTTGGAAAAGTTCACAGGTATGAACCTTCAGGAGCGCTACATGGCCTTTTAAGAGTAAGAGCATTCACCCAAGACGATGCCCATATATTTTGTACAGAAGAGCAAATTACAGACGAATGTATAAGTGTAACAAATTTAATATTGGATATTTATAAAAATTTAGGTTTTACAAAAGTATTTTTGAAATTTTCTGACAGGCCCGAAAAGAGAGTGGGAGATGACAGTATTTGGGATAAGTCTGAAAAAGCTTTATTAGCTGCCATTAAAAAAACTAAATTAGAATTCGAGACAAACAAAGGTGAAGGAGCTTTTTACGGTCCGAAGATAGAATTTGTTTTAAGGGATGCAATTGGTAGAGATTGGCAATGTGGAACCTTACAGGTAGATTTGAATTTACCCGGTAGACTGGGAGCAACTTTTGTAGATAAAGATGGATCTAAAAAAACACCTGTCATGCTACACAGGGCATTATTTGGGTCTTTAGAAAGATTTATTGGAATATTAATTGAAAACTATGCTGGGAAACTTCCGTTTTGGCTCAATCCAACACAAGTTGTTGTATTGCCCATCTCAGAAGAACACAATAAGTACGCAAAAAAAATATTTGAAGACCTCTTCAAAGAAGGTATAAAATGCGAAGTGGATTTAAGAAATCAAAAAATTAATTATAAAATAAGAGAACATTCTTTGGCGAAAGCTCCTTTATTATTTATATGTGGCGATAAAGAGATCAAAGAGAATAGCGTAACTATTAGAAAACTCGGATCTGAAAAACAGGAAAAAATTAAGTTAGATAAAGCAATAAATAAAATGAACTTACTCAACAAATTACCTATTTAATAAGTGCAAAAACCTAAAATAAATTATTTCCGAAGAAAACCAAAGATTAATTTGCCAAGAACAAATCACAGAATCCGAAGCATTGATGTACAAGTTATAAATAGTGCTGGAGAAAACCTTGGTATACTTCCAATTAAAAAAGCTATTGAAATTGCAAAAAGCGAAGAACTAGATCTAATTGAAATCTCACCAAACGCTACACCTCCTGTTTGTAAAATTATGGACATGGGAAAATATAAATACGACATGCAAAAGAAGGCAAGTAAAGCAAAAAAAAATCAAAAAACTGCAGCATTGAAAGAACTTAAATTGAGACCTGGAACAGAGATACATGATTATAATTTTAAAATTAAAAATGCAAAAAAATTTTTAACTAAAGGTGATAAAGTAAAATTTACAGTTAAATTTAAAGGAAGAGAAATGCAGTTTACCCAACAGGGAAGAGATTTAATGGACAGAATAATAGAGGACACAAAAGAACTAGGCAAAGTAGAGCTAAATCCAAAATTTGAGGGCAGACAGATGATTATGATCATTCAGCCTAATTAAACTCACCTTTGTTTAAACTTGTAAACTAAATTTAAACTATATATAAATCCGATACTTATGCCAAAATTGAAAACAAAAAGCTCAGCAAAAAAAAGGTTTAAAATTACAAAATCCGGTAAGGTTAAAATGCCACAAGCAAATAAAAGACACGGGATGATTAAAAGAACTAATTCACAAATAAGAAAACAAAGAGGCTCTACAATAATGTCTAAACAAGACTCTAAAATTGTAAAATCTTACATGCCTTATAGCTTGAGAGGATAAAATGGCCAGAACTAAAAGAGGAGTAATAAGTAGAGCAAGACACAAAAAAGTTTTGAAAGCTGTTAAGGGACAATTTGGCAGAAGAAAAAATACAATCCGTATTGCTAGACAGGCCATGGAAAAAGCTCTTCAATATGCTTATAGAGATAGAAGAAATAAAAAAAGAGAATTTCGTTCTCTGTGGATTCAAAGAATAAATGCAGGAGTAAGATCTGAAGGTCTAACTTACTCTAAATTCATAAATGGTTTAAATAAGTCAAAAATTAAATTAGACAGAAAAGTTTTAGCTGATTTAGCCTATAATAATCCAGAAGCCTTCAAGTCATTGGTTAAAAAAGTTCAGTTATCAATAAAATAAACTTGTTTTTTCTTTCACAAAGTTAGAGTAAAAACTAACAATGGTAGATTTACGAGAATTAATTCAAAAAGTATCACAGGCCAAAAGTAAGTTAGAGTTGCAAAACCTAAAAACTCAATTTTTGGGAAAAAATAGTCAAATCAATCAAGAATTTAAAAAACTTGGATCTTTAAATGAAAATGACAGAAAAATCCTGGCAACTTCTCTTAACAATGAAAAGCAAAAAATTTTAGATGCTATAAATAATAAGTTTGAAGAATTAGAAAAAAATGAAATTAATCAGAAACTACAAAAAGATAAAGTCGATGTTACATTACCTGGTAGAGAAAGACCAAATGGAAAAATACACCCTGTCTCACAGGTCATAGATGAGATTTCTTCAATATTTTCTGAAGTTGGCTTTTCTGTAGCCGAAGGCCCAGATGTAGAAACTGAATATAATAATTTTACAGCATTAAATACTCCCGAAAACCATCCTGCCAGAGATATGCATGATACTTTTTATTTAGACGATAACAAAAAAATTTTACTAAGAACCCACACTTCCCCAGTTCAAATTAGAGCTATGTTAGCTGGAAAGGCTCCATTTAAAATTATTGTTCCTGGAAGGACTTACCGATGCGATAGTGACCAAACGCATGCGCCTATGTTTCATCAACTTGAAGGTTTACATATAGATAAAAATATAACTATGGGACATCTAAAAGGCTGCTTAGATTATTTTGTAAAGGAATTTTTTGAAGTAAAAAATATTCGAATGAGATTTAGACCAAGCCATTTTCCTTTCACAGAACCTTCAGCAGAAGTTGATATTGGTTATAGATTAGAAAATGGAAGAATTATTGTTGGTGAAGGAGATAAATGGCTCGAGATATTAGGTTGTGGGATGGTTCATCCAAATGTTTTAAAAAATGCAAAAGTTGATACAAAAAAATTTCAAGGTTTTGCATTTGGAATGGGAATAGATAGACTTGCGATGCTTAAATACGGAATAAATGATCTTAGATCTTTTTTTGAAGCTGATTATAGATGGTTAAATTATTTTGGATTTGATCCATTAGATGTTCCTACAAATTATAGAGGCCTAAGCAGATGATACTAACTTTGTCATGGTTAAAAAACCATCTTACAACTAACGCTAATTTGACAAAAATAATTGATAAACTTACATCCATTGGACTGGAAGTAGAGGGTATAAAAGAAACTAATAATAGTTTGTCAGATTTTAAAATAGCAAAAGTTATAAAAGTGGATAAACATCCTAATGCAGACAAACTTAAGCTTTGCGATGTAAGCCTTGGAAAAGATAAGATAATAAAAGTTGTTTGTGGGGCTGCTAATGCAAGAAATGGACTTATTACAATATATGCTCCCCCAGGTTCAGTAATTCCAAAAACTAAAATGAAATTAAAAGTAGCAAAAATAAGAGGGGTAGAATCATATGGGATGCTTTGCTCTGAGAGTGAACTTAATATTTCAGAAAAAAGTGATGGAATAATCGAGTTAAAAAATACCGAGAAAGATATTGGAAAAAATTATTTTAAAAGCTCAGGAGAAAAATCTATTGATATATCAATAACTCCAAACAGGCCAGATTGTTTAGGTATCCGAGGTATTGCTAGAGACCTAGCATCTTCTGGTTTAGGTAGGTTAAAAAAACAACCTTCAATAAAAATACTTCAAAAATTTAAAAGTCCAATCAAAGTTTCAATTAAAAAAGAAAAGCATCAAGGATGCGGTATTTTCGGAAGTGTATATATTAAAAATGTTAAAAATAAAGAAAGTCCTGACTGGTTAAAAAAAAGAATTATATCTTTAGGATTAAAACCTATCTCAGCAATTGTAGATACAACTAATTATGTAATGTATGATTTGAATAGACCTTTGCATGCTTATGATGCAGATAAAATTGACAAAGAAATTATTGTTAGAAATTCAAATATAGGGGAAACTTTTGAAGCTTTAGACAATAAGAAATACAAACTTCAAAACAATATGTGTACTGTTAGTGACAAATCAGGGGTACTCGGGTTGGGCGGAATAATTGGAGGAACTAGGTCAGGGACAGAGCTTTCTACTACAAATATTTTATTAGAGTCTGCTTATTTTTTTCCATCGTCAATTAGAAAAACTTCTAAAAGTTTAAATATCGATACTGATGCAAAATATAGATTTGAAAGAGGTATAGACCCAGATTCTGTAAGATTAGGCTTAGAACTGTCAATGTGCATGATTCTTGATATTTGTGGCGGTGAAGCCAGCAAGTTTTCAATTGCAGGAAAAATAAAAGACACAAGACGAACCATTGATTTAGAAATAGAAAAGTTTTTTAAAGTTATTGGATTTTCAATTACAATTTTAGAAATTAAAAAAATTTTAATTTCTCTTGGATGCTCATTAAAGATTAGCGGTAAAAAAATTAAGGTTTTACCACCCAGCTGGAGACCTGATTTAAAAGAAGATGTTGACCTAATAGAAGAACTTATAAGAATAAAAGGGTTTGATAAAATTTCATTAATCCACCCTGAAAAGATTAGATCAAAAGAAACACTTAATTTTAAACAAAAGTTATTTCATCTTTCCCAAAGAGCAGTTGCAAATAAAGGATATTTAGAGGCAATTACTTGGTCATTTACCGATTCTAAAATTGACAAATACTTTTCAAATGGAAAAAAAGATATAGAAATAACTAATCCAATATCAAGTGACCTTAATGTTTTAAGACAATCGATATTTTCAAATTTGATTATTTATTTGAAAAAAAACCAAGACAGAGGATATCTGGATGTTTCTTTGTTTGAAATCGGCCCAACCTTTTCAGGTAACAAACCAGGTGATCAACAAACGGTAATTGGAGGTTTAAAATCCGGTGTCACAAACAGAAAAAGCTGGGATAGCAAAGCAAGAAACATAGATGTTTTTGATATAAAGGCAGATGTAACAAAAACTTTAACAGAACTTGGTATTAATGAAAATGATTTGTTTATTAGTGACAAAACTCCAAACTATTATAACCCAGTTAGATCTGGGTCTGTTAAATTAAAGTCAGAAAATGGGATACAGTTAGCTATATTTGGAGAAATCCATCCTGGTATAATTTCGAGTCTAGATTTAAAAGAACAAAATATTTGTGGATTTGAAATTTTTTTAAAAAATATTCCTGAGCCAAAAAGAAAATACCGATTTGAAAAAAATAATTATACTGTTTCTGAGTTTCAAAAATCGGAGAGAGATTTTGCTTTTGTAATTGACAAAGACTACAAAGCTGGTGAAATAGAAAAATTAATTAGAGGAGCCGATAAAGATTTAATCAAAAATGTTTTAATATTTGATGTTTTTGAGGGTGGTAATATGCCTGAGGGAAAAAAATCTATTGCAGTTAGTATAACTATTCAATCTATGGAAAAAACACTTTCAGAAAAAGATATTAACGAAGTAAGTCAAAAAATTATTAATATTGTCAAAACCAGGACTGGTGGAACAATAAGATCATAATGTCAGACATCAAAAGAATAAGAAATTTTGCGATTATCGCACATATCGACCATGGCAAGTCTACCATTGCAGACAGAATGATCCAAATTTGTGGAGGACTCGCAGAAAGAGAGATGAAAGAACAAGTTTTAGACTCTATGGATATCGAAAGAGAAAGAGGAATTACAATAAAAGCTCAGACGGTAAAACTTAAATACAAATCAAAAGATGGAAGTGAATACATACTAAACATTATTGATACACCTGGGCACGTAGACTTTAGCTACGAGGTAAGCCGATCACTACTCGCTTGTGAGGGATCTGTATTAATTGTTGATAGCTCACAAGGTGTTGAGGCCCAAACTTTAGCAAACGTGTATCAGGCTCTAGATTCAAATCATCATATTATTCCGGTTTTAAACAAGATAGATTTACCAGCTTCTGATACTGAAAAAGTAAAAAAACAAATAGAAGATGTAGTAGGAGTAGATACTTCAAAAGCGATTTCTTGTTCAGGAAAAACAGGAGAAGGTATCGGGGAAATTTTAGAATCAATAGTTAAAGACCTTCCATCACCCAAGGGTAACCAGTCATCCAAATTAAAATCTTTACTCGTCGACAGCTGGTACGATAGTTATTTGGGAGTAGTAATTCTTGTGAGAATTCTTGATGGAAAAATAAAAAAAGGAATGAAAGTAAAGTTAATGTCAACAAACAAAGATTATGAAATAGAAAAAGTTGGTATTTTTACTCCAAAAGCAAAAGACGTTGAAGAATTAAATGCGGGGGAAATCGGATTTATTATTACTGGAATAAAAAGTTTATCAGAAACTAAGGTAGGCGATACTATCTGCGATTCTGCTAATTCTATCGAAAAACCTTTGCCGGGTTTTAAACCAAGTAAGCCAGTTGTTTTTTGTGGATTATTTCCTGTAGACAATTCTGAATATCAAAAGCTTAAGGACGGAATAGCAAAATTAAAATTAAATGATTCTAGTTTTTCATATGAACCAGAATCTTCTACTGCATTAGGTCTAGGGTTTAGATGCGGATTTCTTGGTTTACTTCATTTAGAAATCATTACTCAAAGACTTGAAAGAGAATTTGATATAAATTTAATAACAACGACACCTGGAGTTGTATACAAGATTAATAAAATAGATGGTTCTGTAATTGATTTGCAAAACCCAACAAGTATGCCCGATCCCACAAAAATAAAATTTATCGAGGAACCATGGATTAAAGCTACGATAATTACGCCCGATGAATATTTGGGTGCAATAATGAAAATTTGTCAGGATAAAAGGGGGGTTCAAAAAGATTTGTCTTACTCAGGCAGCAGAGCAGTTATAGTTTATGAAATACCATTGAACGAAGTCGTGTTTGATTTTTATGACAGACTAAAATCTATAACAAGTGGTTATGCAAGTTTTGATTATGAAATCATAGGTTACAGAGAAGGTAACTTAGTTAAACTTGGAATTTTAGTAAACAATGAACCTGTAGATGCCTTATCAATGGTGATACACCAAGAATTTGCTCAAAAACAAGGCAGATTAGTATGCGAGAAGTTAAAGGATTTAATACCTAGACACAACTTCATGATACCAATTCAAGCTGCAATTGGGGGAAAAATTATTGCTAGAGAGACTATTAAAGGTTATAAAAAAGATGTTCTAACTAAAATTCACGGCGGCGGAGCTCTTGATCGTAAAAGAAAATTACTTGAAAAACAGAAGAAAGGTAAAGCTCGAGCAAAACAATTTGGTAAAGTTGAAATACCCCAAGAAGCATTTATTGGGGTACTTAAAATAGATAAGTAGAAATGAAAACTTCAATTTACAACAATTCTGGAAAACTAGTATTTGTTTTATTATCTATCAGCTTGTTTTTAAGTTTCATTTTTGGAATCGATTCGATTGGAAGCGGCGGAATGATTGCAGATTTTTATAGCACATGGCCATATGTTGAAATCTTATCTAAAGAATTTTATGCTTTGGGCGGAAAATATTCAGACATAACGCCGCTAGGATATATGGTTTTATCCTGGTTTTATTATATTTTTCAAGATCAGACTATAGTTAGACTAATTTACTGTTTTTTATCTATTTTACTGCCTGTCTTATTTTATTGTGCATTAAAAAATAATTATGAAAAACTAGATAGTAATTTTTTACTACTTTTTGCATCATTACTTTTTTTATTTCCATCTTTTAGATCCGGCGCAGTTTGGGCTAATAATAATGTACTTGCAGATATATTTTTCGTTTCTTTTTTAATTTTTTATATTAAATGGCTTAAAAAAAAAGATTTTGAAAAAATTCGGTTAAATTTATTTTTCCAATTATTATTTTTAGCACTAACAGTATATACAAGGCAGTATTATGCAATCTTCTATTTATATGCTATGTATATTTATTTTCAAAAATTAAGTTTTAAAAATTTTATTATTACTTCTTTTATTGTTTTTATCCTGGCAGTTCCAGGTTTATTGATGGTATTTTCTAATGAAATTTTATTAAGAACAACAATATTTAGTCCAAAAATTTATAATACTATTCTTATCAGTCCATCAATTATGACTTTATACTTATTACCAATTTTCTTTTTACTGTTTGTTCAAAAA
>MDTG01219755.1_pt1 | contig 16752 bp, 17 predicted proteins | sample 811421 | NCBI WGS metagenome assembly MDTG01 (sample SAMN05326645, study PRJNA326480) | marine metagenome | isolation source: seawater | place: Pacific Ocean: South East | collected 2011
AAGAGACTCTATAGCTTTAGATTATTTACTGATAAATATTCAGATTCTTTTTTTGGATATGTATATATGATATCATATATTTTTTTGTTTATTTTATTTATATTATCTTTTTTTTATATTCCACGACATAAATATAAATATCTTATTGTATTTATTATTTTAAGTTTATTTTTAACAATGGTACACTCAATAACAATATCATCAATTAGATATAGATATCCAATTGAGTTATTTATGATTATATTTTCTTCATATTCATTTAGATCAATGTTAAAAAAGTATTTCTAATAATGGCAATAAATCTCATAATATTAATTAGTTTAAGTTTAATATTTTTTTATAATTTTTTTAATAAAAATTTAATTCAAATACAAATGTTATTAATATTTATTATTTCAACAAGTATAAAAATGATGTTTATATCATTTGAATTTTCAGGAATGTTTATCAATCAGTTTACTATAAATGATGAAATAACATTTCTCGGACACAAAAATGTTAAAAATTTATCACCAGGTGATAATTTTTTAATTTCAATTTTATATTTTTTTAGAAATATAAATGATAGTGAAATTTTTATTAAATATTTACCAATATTTTTTTCATTTATATTTTTTTATTATCTAGTTAAAATATTCAATAATTTAAAATATAAAAATGTTCTAAAAGTTTTAATTTTGATATTCTGTTTAACGTCACCTGCCTACATTATGTTTAATTATTCTGTTACTAAAGAGTTTTTGCAAGGCGCTTTTCTTGCTCCTTCAATTTATTATTCTTTAAAAATTATTGATAAAATAACCATTACCAGAATTATTAAATTATTATCATTTTTAATATTATTTTCTTATACCCACAGAGGATTTGAGGTAGTAAGTGTATTAATATTATTAAATTCATTAAGTTTTTCAATACTTAATTACTACGATAATTTTTTTAAAAAAATTTGGTTTACTTTATTCCTTGCTTTTTTAATTATATCTATTTTTCTTTTAATATTACTAATTAATTCTTCCATAGGACAAAATCTTTTAGGAGATGAATTCAGAGTTTATCTAAACAATATTAGAGAGGCAGAACATGGAGCAGGCAATACATACAGAATAAGTATAGATAATTCAAATTTTATTAAATTAGGTGAATCTTTTCTTCTAACAATTTATTATTACTTCTTTTACATACAGGGTTTGACTACAATCAAGCATTTTTATTTTTTTGTAGACTCAATTTTATCAGCAGTAATTTTAATTGCAGTTTTTTATACTATTTTATTAAATAATTTTTTTGATAGAAACAATAAATATAAATATTTATTCATTACAATTATTTTTTTAATTATGTCTTTTGGTTTTGCTATATTTACTTACAATACTGGAAATGCTATGAGGCACAAGAGTGTGACTAACTTTATGCTTTATTTATTGTTTCCCTTACTTATAAATTTTGTTACTCTTCTTGTAAAAAGACCTTATAATATTTTCAATCAAAACAATAATAAAACTACTTAATAAAAAAGTGAATATATAAAGACTATAAGAATTGGTAATTTTATTTTGTTCAGTTCTATAAATTTCATAACTTATTTCATTTAAATTTAAATTATTCGCTCTCAATGCCATTAAAACTTCATTAATTCTATTTATTTGTGTTCTAATTAACCAATTTTCAAATGTGTTAGAGCTCTCATATAAATTAAAAATTTTACTTTCTTCAATTTTTTTTAACTGCATTATTATTTTAAATTTAGAGTCTTCGATAAAATTTTTTATAACTTTAGAAGATGTCTCATTTGAATTATCATTTAAAAGACTTTCAGCAAACTGAAGATTTTCTAATTCCTCAATTAGCTCTGAAACAGGTTGAATTAAATATTTTCTATCTATTTCGTCCTTAGCATCTAAAGTAATTTTAGGTAATATTTTTATCTGATTTTCTAATCTTTTAATATGAATGTCAATTTCAGATGGAACAATATATTTTTCTAAAGATTTAATAAATACTGTTCTATTACATTCAACAACCTTATCAATCTTTTCAGTTTCATTACTAGATGATGTGAATGTATATCTTAATGCAATTTGAAAATCTGCTATCACATACATTTCAAATTTTCTTACATTAATATCTTTTAAACATTTAAATGTCGGATCATGACTAACATTATCTTGTTTAATCATACCAGCTCTATCAAGCATAGTATGTATCTGGATTGCATCATAATTAACAGATTGTAATTGGGTGATTTGCTTTCCTTCAAGATAATCACCAATAAATAAATACTTATTATTAATTGTATTTAATGTCTCATAAACAAATGTAAGCTCAATTTCATTTTTTTTTGAAAAAGAAATAACTACACTTATAGCATAATATGTAATAGGGAATATCATTAAATATATAAATAGTTTAAAAGCTAATCTCATAAAATGAACAATAAAATTTGTGTAGTTAATAATGATTTAACATATTTTAATCTTCATAGAAAGAAATTTATTAATATTATAGATAAAAAAAATAATGATATAACATTATTATTTCCAAGCATTTTTAATTCTGATGAATATAAAAAATCAATAACTTATCTTGAGAATGAGGGATATAGAGTTAAGTATTTTTTTCTAAAAAGAAAAAATATTAACTTTTTTTTAGAACTTTGGACATTATTATCTTTGTATTTAAATTTACGCAATGATTATAAAACTATATATTCTTCTACTGTAAAATTAAATTTGCATTTAATATTTATTAGTCTGTTCAAAAAATCAAAGATCATACTTCACTTTTCAGGACTTGGTTTTTTTTATGTAAATAATTCTATCATTTTTAAAGTTATAAGATTAATTATTGAATTAATTTTTAAGTATCTAAAAAAGAATAGTACTTTTTGTATTTTTGAAAATCTGGATGATTTTGACTATTTTACTAAAAGCAAAAAAATCTTTAAAATAAATAATTGCTTGCATATTAGAGGTGTTGGAGTTGATGTAAATAGATTTAAAAAAGTGCAAAAAAAACATTATCAGTTCACCGTTTTAATGGTTTCAAGAATTACAGAAGAAAAGGGCGTTAATGATTTTTTAAATTGCTATTCTTTATTCAGTCAAGATAATAGATTTAAGTTTATTTTAATAGGTCAGTATGAAAAAAGTAAAAAAAATGAAATACTAATAAATAAGATAAATATATTTAAAAAAAACAAAAATTTTGAATATTATAAATGGAGATCAGATATAAAAAAATTTTATGATATAGCTAATGTTTCTGTATTACCTTCATATAGAGAAGGGCTTTCTGTTTTTTTACTTGAATCTCTTGCATCTGGATTACCAGTTATTTGTTCAAATGTAATTGGAAACAAAAATCTTGTAAAAAATGATTATAATGGATATTTAGTAAATATAAATTCACCAAATGAAATAAGAGACTCCATTATGTTGCTTTTTCAAAATAAAAATAAATATAATGAACTATCACTTAATTCTAGAAAGTTATCAGAAGAATTATATAATGAGAATATAATTCTGCAAAATTTTTCTAAATTTTTAAGAGAAAATAAAATTCTTTAAATGAAAAAATTTTTTAAAACTCAATTAATAAGTAAAGACAAAAGAGGAGATTTTAAAAATATTATAAATGATTCATTTAAAAATTTATCAATTATATATAGTAAAAAAAATTCATTAAGATCTAATCACTATCATTTAAAAGACAGTCATTATATTTATATCCTTTCTGGTAAAATGATTTATTATTATAAAAAATTAAATAAAAAATCGAAATTGTTAAAAAAAACACTCAAAAATGGTGATGTTGTATATACACCTCCGAATGAAGCCCACGCAACTTTATTTACTGAAGACTCAATTATTATAGTAGCAAGTAAAAATCCTAGATCTAAAAAATTTTATGAAGAAGATACTAAAAAATATATCTTAATATAATGAATTATAGAAAAATAAATTATTGTAGGCTTTGTAAAAGTAAAAAATTATTAAAAATATTTGATTTATCAAAAACTCCAATTGGAAATAATCTTTTAAAAAAAAATCAAATTAAAAAAAAAATTAACAATTATCCCTTAGCAGTTAATCAATGTTCTAATTGTGGCCATCATCAATTATCAGTATCAGTAAATAAAAAATTACTGTATGCTAAAAATTATACTTACTTAACCGGCATTTCACCTGTTTTTAGAGAATATTTAGATAAATATAGCAAATATATTGCAAAAAAATTTAAATTAAATCAAAAAGATTTTGTTATGGAGATTGGGTCAAATGATGGAACTTTATTACAAAGTTTTAAAAAAAACATTGGTTGTAAAATTTTAGGAATAGACCCTTCAAAAGAACCATCAAAAATAGCAAAAAAAAATAATATCAATGTTATCAATTCTTTTTTTTCATTTGAATTAGCAAAAAAAATAAAAAAAAAATATAATTCTCCTAAATTAATAACAACACATAATACATTTGCACATGTTGAAAATATTCATGATTTTTTTAAAGGAATTGAATATTTATCAGATGATAATACACAAATTGTAATAGAAATAGGATATTGGTTAAAAGTAATGAAAAATTACTGGTTTGATACTATATATCATGAACATCATGATTATTATTCATTAAAACCATTAGTAAAGTTTTTTCATCAATACAATTATAATATTATAGACTTTAGAATTACAAAACCTCAAGGCGGCTCCTTGATGATTTTTTTACAAAAAAATAATAAAAATATAATTTATACAAAAATAAAAAAACAAATTTTAGAAGAAATTTCCTTTGGTCTTTATAATATTAACAATTATAAAAAAATAAATGATAAATTAAAGTATGTAAGAAATAGCTTTATAAATAAATTAATCTATTACAAAAAAAGGGGATTTAAAATTGATGCTTATGGATCTCCTACCAAAGCAGTAACCCTGCTATCTTTTTTAAAAATTCCAAAAAATATTATTAGATTTATTTATGAGGATAACAAATTAAAGTGTAATCTATATAATCCCTATAATAATATTCCAATAATACATTCTAGTAAAATTTCACAAAATAATCCTGATGTTATAGTTATACTGGCTTGGAATTTTTATAGGTCAATTTTTAATAATTTAAAGAAAAGGTATAAAGGAAAAATAGTTTTTATTGTGCCTTTGCCAAAACCATTTATAATAAAATAAATGAACTTTTCTAAAAAATTTTTAATAATTGCACCTCATCCTGATGATGAAATATTAGGTTGTGGAGGTCTAATTAATAAGATTAAATCTCATAAGGGAAAAATTATTGTATTAACAATTTGTAACCACATGCCACCTTTATATAGTGAATCTGACTCAATAAAAACTTTAAATGAGATGGAAAAAGTTCATAAATTTAATAAAATTGATAAATCAATTAATTTCAAATATGCTGCCTGCTTATTACACAAAGAAGATCAATACAAAGTTAATAATCTAATATTAGATATTATAAAAAAAAATAAACCAGATTATGTATTTATTCCATTCCCAGATAGGCATCAAGATCATAAAATAGTTTATGAATCATGTTTAGTTGCTACAAGACCTAAATTTGGTTTATCTTTTTTAAAATCAGTATATGCTTATGAAGTTGTAAGTGAAACATTTTGGAATGCTGGTTATATTGAACCAAATTTTATTCCTGATACGTTTGTAAATATTCAAAAACATTTAAATAAAAAAATTAATTCATTAAGGATGTTTAAATCACAAATTAACAATAAACTCTATGAGCGATCTATTGAAGCTATTAAAGCTCTTTCTATATTAAGAGGATCACAAAATGGTTATAAGCAAGCTGAAGCATTTAAGTTAATAAGATCAAGAATTGATTAACTTTTAAAATATTCAATAACTTCATATATTTTTTTTATTTCTCTAAAATAATAACATCTATTTTTAAAGTTATTTTGTAATGAAAAAAAATGTTTAAACATATACATAAAATTATCTGAATTTTTAAAATTATATTTGATGAAATTTTTTTTATTTAGACATTCTATATTAATTCTATCTTCATTTCTTTTTCCAAAAAATTTATTTGCTATAATTGTTTTATTATCAGTTTTATATATGATTCTATTTCTATAATTTGAATTATAACCCCATGATAATATAAAATTTAGACTCTTAATTTTAAAATAAATCATTTTTTTTTTATTTTTACTATATTTATTTATTATTTTTATTTTTCTTAATTTTTCAACATCAATATTAAATAATAAATACAATACAGATAATGGATAACATCCAATTTCATTAATTATGCCTCCAGTAAGCTTGACATTGTTTCTGTGATCATACTTATCTAGACTTGGTATAGTGTATCTACAATAGATCGTGCCTTTTTTGTTTTTTTGCTGAATATTCCTAATAATTTTTTTTAATTTTGAAAACTGTGGATGATATCGATACATATATGATTCAAGTAATAAAATTTTATTATTTTTGCATTTTCTTATTATATTATTAGTTTTCTCTAAATTATTTGTTAGAGTTTTTTCACAAATAATTACTTTAATATTTTTTTTATTTATTACATTTAGTATGTTTTTATAATGCGCTGAAATTGGCGTTGATATATATGCGTAATTTATACAATCTTTATTATTTAAATTATTATAAGAATTCTCTTCACCTTGCTTTTTTTTTCTCGAAATTATACTTTTAATTTTTACAGACTTAAACTTATCTAAAGTTGGTAAAATTTTATTTTTAAAGTGTTTCCCATTTCCATAAATTGTAAACTCTTTATTAATCATTTAAATTTTAATTTAATATAAATAATTTGGTAAATAAATAATAGTGACAATATAATAAAAACATAAATAAAATTAAAAACATTATTAATATATAAAAATATTCCAGGCATAACAAAAAACAAATAATTTAAAATCATCCAAATTAGACTTGATTTATGACTCAATTTATTTGTTAAAATTTGATATGAATGATCTTTGTGTTCTTGTAATACTTTTTTATTAATAAAAATTCTTTGTAATAATGTAATTCCAGTATCAAGAATTATCATTAATAAACTTAATATCCATATTAAAAAAATATATAGATCATAATATATGAAATCATATATTATGTTAATAATTAAAATAACAGCTATAAGTCTACTTCCACAATCGCCTAAAAAGATACTAGACTTATAATAATTATAATATAAAAAATTTAAAGATATAAAAAGTAAACATAAATTAAAATAATTAATATTATTTTCAAAATACAATTTAATTAACAAATTTGCTGCAATATTTAAAATTGTAAATGATATAAGATACCCATCTGAACCATCTGTGAAATTAATTAAATTTATAAACCAACTAATACTTAAGATTAAAATAGGAATTAAAACATAAATGTTGCTCTCAAAATAATCTAGATTTTTCAAATTATCGTAGAAAAGATAAATAATTAAAATTGAAGTTGATAAATCAATAGTAATTTTATATTTCCAACTTAAATCATAAATATCATCAAAAAAACTAAAAATAGTTATTACTGGAATAGAGCACAAAGTTATAAAAAAAAAATTATTTATCTCAAAATTAGATAAGTTATTAATTATTATAACTAATAAAATAAAAAAAAATATAATTCCTGCCCCTTTGGGTTTAATTTCTATATGTGAATCTCTATTTTTAGGAATTGATACAATTCTGTATTGATTAGCAAATTTAATGTATCCAATAATACATATGTTAAATAAAAATAATAAGATGATTATTAAAATATTATTATCCAGCATTAACTAAAAAAATTCATTTTATTTAATATCTATGATATTTGGATAATTTTTATTAATATACTCTTTTATTTCACTTTCACTTTTACTAATAACATTAGTAAGCTCATCTAAGTATCCAAAATTTGCGCCTGCAAGAGGGGTATTTTTATTAATAGAAATATTTATCCTAGGATGTTCTGTTTTTTGTAATTCTCCCTCATGAATTATTTCATCAATTTTTTCACCAATTTCTAATCCCTTAAAAACGATTTCAATACCTTTTGAATTATTTTTTTTACCATTTCCATTTTTAGTTTTTCTACCTAACAAATTTATCATTTTAAGTGCTAAATTATAAATATTAACCGGCTTACCCATATCTAAATAAAACAATTCATTATTTTTTCCTATTTTTGAGGAGTATAAAATTAATTCAACAGCTTCTTCCTTAGTCATAAAATATCTTTTAACATCTTTATGGCTAACCGTGACAGGACCTCCTTTTAAAATTTGTTCTTTAAAAACAGGGATTACTGACCCTGAAGTTCCAAGTACATTACCAAAACGAACCTTATTAATAATAATAGAGTTGTTATTATGTTGATAATAATCACAAAGACACTCTGACAGATACTTTGTTAATCCCATTATATTTATAGGTTTAGTTGCCTTATCAGTTGATACTAACATAAAATTTTTAACTTTATATTGTGTAGCAAAATCTAGTAATAATTTTGTGCCTAAGAAATTATTTCTAAAAAAATTTTTAAAATTTTCACCACCAAATATTACATGCTTAAACGCAGCAGCGTGGTAAATTATATCAACTTTATTTTGTATGAATATTTTTTCTAAACTTTCTCTTTCTTTAATATCCGAAAGTTTATATTCTATATTAACATTTTTTATATGCAAATTTTCAATATTCTTTTTTATAACAAAAAGATTAAATTCATTTTTTTCAACTATTATTAATTTATTAATTTTAAACTTTAATAATTGTAAGCATAACTCACTTCCTATTGAACCTCCGCCACCTGTCACCAATATATTTTTATCTAAAAAAAACTCACTAATTACAGAATAGTTAATATCTACTCTTTCTCTTGATAATAATAAGTCAATATCTATGTCTTCAAATAATTTATCTGCAAAAGGTATTTTATTAGTCGGATTAAAATTTATAAATTTAATATTAGTATTCAAAGATGTTAATTTTTCTAAAACTTTACTTTTTTCATCATTATTGATTGGTAAATCAACAACAAAGATATTTTTTAATTCCTTGCTTTCTATTAATTCTAATTCTTCAACATTTTTCACAACAATATTGTTAATACTGCTTCCTACAAAAACTTTCGAACTGCTAAGAAAAAGCTTAACTTTTAAATTGAAATTTTCTTCAAGAAAATCTGCAACTTTCAATAAATTTTTACTGTAAGAATATATTCCAACTGGATATAAATTATTATCAAGGTATAATAATTCAAGTAATATTTGGACAAAGTATCTAGATGATAAAAGTAAAAAAGCGATTACTAATGAAAAAAATATTGGTATTGATCTAATAATTGTTGTTGGTTCTTGGCTGTAACTAATTTTAAAAGAAAAGTTTCCAAAATATAATATTGTTATCAAGAAAAACGCACCTAGAATTGAGGTAATTAGTATGGATTTAAAAATACCTAATCCTCCATATCTTGTTATAGAAATATAGAAATTTGTAAAATACAAGCTGAGAATTAATAATGGTGTTATGATTATTGATAATAATACTAATAATTCAAAGTTTATTAATATAGAATTTAAATCAAGTCTTATTAAAAAAGATATAAAAAGAGATGTAATTATTACTATTGAATCTACTAGGATAAGAATTGAAACCTTGCTAGATTTTGATAAGTTATTTATAAATATCTTCATATAAATAGATTATCATATAAACAGTTTTTATATAAGTTGGAGAAATTTTTTGACTCAAAAATTCAAATTTATACACGAGTTTATTGAAATTCTTGAAAATTTAAATATCGAATATTGGTTAGAAGGAGGTACAGCTCTAGCAGCATATAGAGACGGCGAAATATTTCCTTGGGAACACGATTTTGATATTGGAGTTTTAAAGCAAGATTTTGATAAAAAAATAGATATTTTTTTTACAAGGATGAAAATAATTAATTGTAAAATAAAAATTCAAAAAAATTATCCTTTTATAGATAATATAATACAAATATATTCTAATAATGAACAAGCTGATCCTAATCAAATTGATATTTATTTATATACAGAAAAAAATAAAAATATTTATATGAGATGGTTAAATAGTCCTATTGGGCCTGGCTCAAATATTGTTAAATCTATCCTATTTTTAAGTTCTAAAAAATTAAGATATACAAATAAAAATAATAAAATTAAAATATTTTTTATTAAAATGATATTTAATTTATTTTTATTAATAAATTATAATTTTTTTAAATCAACTTATCACTCATTCCCAAAAAAATTTTTTGAAAGTAGAAAAAAGATTTACTTTTGTAATAAAGATTTTTATTTACCTTATATGATTGATGATTTTTTAGTTTATAGATATGGAGAAAATTGGAAATATCCAGATAAAAGTTTCAATCAAGAAGGTAAGTGGAAATTATCTAAAGCACGACCAATTTTATCACAAAAATACTTACCGTATCCAAAAATTAATTATAGTTTGTACGATTTAATTCAAAATGTTAACAAAAAAAATTAAGAAAATCTTTTATAAGTCTCTTATAAAATCTTCCCCTGAAAAATTAGTTACTAATAAATTAATTTTCAAAAAAAAATACATATTATATAATAAAAAAAAAATATTTAGTTTTAAAAATAAATTTTATATAATTTCAATAGGCAAAGCTTCGCAAAGTTTGACAAATGGTATTTTAAGTTCAACAAAAAATGTTGAAAATTATTTTGTAGTAAGACATTTTTTTAATAAGAAAAATAATATAAATTTAAAAAAAACAATTAGATCAACTCATCCATTAGTATCTAAAAAAAGTTATGAAGCTGCAAAAAAAATGATAAAATTTATTAAATCAATTCCGCCAAAATCTGATGTTATTTTTCTAATATCAGGGGGTGGCTCTGCAATGTTAGCTCATCCGATTAAAGGTTTAGAATTTAAAGAAAAATCAGTTTTTATAAACAACTTAATTCATGTTGGTATTGGAGAAAGAGAAGTAAATTTTTTTAGAAAAAGACTTTCATCAATTAAATCATCAAAAACACTTAGTTATTTTAAAGACACTAATATATTAAATTTAATTTTATCTGATGAAAGATCTAATAAAATAGATGCAATATCATCTGGCATATCAATTCCTCAAAAACAGATAAAAATCAAAAAAAATTTACTTGAAAAAGTTTTTAAACAAAAATTTTGTACAGCTAAAATTAAAAATATTTTATTAAAAAATAATAAAAATCAACCAATAAATGATTACAATAACAAAATTAAATCATTAATTATTGGTGACAGGTTTGATTTGATTAGAGAACTCAAAATCAACTTTAGTAAAGAAAAAAATTTAAATAAATTTGAATATTATGGACATATATTTGAAAAATCATACAACCTATCTATTAACAAGATTCATAAATCAGTAAAAAAATTCTATGAAAGAAATAATACTGGTTTAAATGTTCTTGTATTTACAGGTGAGATTCCAGTAAAAGCAAATTTAAAATCAAAAGGTGGTAGAAATCAGCATTTATCAGCGGAATTTATTGATAAATTTAAAAATTTTAAAAATTTTACCTTCTCTTGTTTTTCAACTGATGGTTGTGATTATTTAAGGGGAATTCATGGAGCCTATATAGATGACAGCGTAATTAAATTTATTAATCATGCTAATATAAATTATAAAAAATATATCCGTGAAACTAATACTTATTTTTTACATAAAAAAACCAAAAGCTTAATTAAAGGAAACTATTCAGATAATAATTTTTCTGACTTTTATATATTTAGTTATATCAATGAATAAAAATAAAATTAACTTGAATATTAATCTTTATTCTTATGGTTATTCTTTAAATTTTTTAAATTTAAAAATAAAAAAAATGAATTTAGATAATTTATTAAAAAAACACAGCAAACTAGATCTTAATGGTATTGAATTACCAATTGATACTTTATTCTCAAAAATTAATAAATTTGATGATTTTTATAATAAATTCTCGAAAAAATATAAATTTTATATTTGCTTCGATGATATAACTAATCTTAATTATAATTATCTAGATTATTTTAATAAACTAAATATCAAAAATATAAGAGTTCGTATGCCACAAGATTATAATACTGTATATGGAGGAAATAAATTTCTAATTAAAAAGTACAAAAAAAATTTAAATAAATTTAAAAATATTTTAAATGAATATAAAAATTATTTTCTAAAAAATAATTTTTTTTTTTGTATTGAAAATCATCAAGATTTAAATTCTTATGATTTAATTGAAATTATAAATGAATTAGGAAGTGATTTTATTGGAATTAATTGGGATATAGGGAACAGTATTGCTTGCGGGGAGACACCACATGACTTTTTTAAAAATGCTTCAAAATATATAAGAAATATACATCTAAAAGATTACGATATTTATTTTAACGGGAAAATTGTAAAACTTAATAGAGTCCCTTTAGGCAAAGGTTATTTAAAAAATATAAATATAAAGAAATTTATTAATCATAATGCTTCAAAATCAATAGAATTAGGAGCCCAAGTATCAAGGAAATGTTTTGTTTCAAATAAAAGATATTGGCAGTTTTACAATTTTGACAAGATAAAGATACAAAGGTATTACAAATTTATTATTAAAAATAAAAATCAAAAAGATAATATTTCTGATTATGAAAAAAATTATTCTTCTAAAATAATCAAAAATAATGAATTTAATGATTTCGTTTCTTCATATAATTATATAAGAGATTATCTAAAATAATTTCATATATATGAATATTCTTATAACTGGTGCATCAAGAGGGTTGGGTTTAAATCATGCTAGAATATTATCTGAAAGTAAAAAAAATAAAATCATAATTACAGATATAAGTGAAAGCGCCTCATCAGCCTTTTCAAATAAAGATGAAGAAACTTTCAATAAATTATTAAAGAAAAAAAATATCCATATAGTTTATAGTAACTTAATCTTCACTAAAGATATTGATTTAGTAACTATAAAAATAAAAAAAATATTTAAAAACAAAATTGATGCAATTATTTGTAATGCAGGAGGCGATATCCCAGGAGAAAGCATTAAAGCTTTTGGTAACAAATCCAAAATTAACGATTACATGATTTCTACAATTGAATTTGAGCAAATATATAAAAGAAACTTTAATACTACCTTTAATATATTAAAAAAAATAATACCATTAATGAAAAAAAATAAATATGGAAAAATTATAACTATTAGTTCTGTTAATGCGTTATTGGATCAGTCAAATGAATTTGCTTATTCTACTGCAAAAAATGCTATAATTCATTTTACAAAAATACTTGCTAGAGATTTACTTAAATATAATATTCAAGTTAATTGTATTTGTCCTGGACCAACCATAACATCAAGATTTCTTCACACATTGAAACAAAGAAAAAAAAATGAGAGGAATATTATTAAAAAAAATAAAGGACTCTCTAGAATTGCTCAACCAAATGATATATCAAATTTAATCGAATTCTTATTATCAAAAAATGCGGAGATTTTAACAGGACAAATTATTATAGCAGATTATGGGTACTCAATTGGAAAATAAATATTTCAACTTTGATAACTATAATATCTTAATATTAGGAGGGAATTCAGGATTTGGTTTCGAAATTCTTAAACATTTTAGTAGATATAATAATAAGATATTTATTGTAGGTAGAAATTCAGCCAAACTAGCAAATGCTAAATTATTTGTTGAAAATAATTATAAAAATAAAAAAATATTAACAATTAAGTCTAATTTAAAAACAGAAAATAATGTAAAAAATTTATTTAAATTATTTAAGAATAAAAAAATTAATAAAATAGACATAATTATTAATTGTATAGGAATCAATAAGAGAAATTCCATTGAAAATCTTAACTATAAAGATTGGCAAGATGTAATTAATACAAATTTAAATATTGCTTTTCTTGTATCAAAATATGGATTGCCATTTTTGAAAAAATCAAAGCATCCTAGATATATTAATTTTACATCAATTTTTTCAACTGTTTCTTTTGAAGATAGAACTCCTTATTCATCTAGTAAGGGCGGATTATTGATGTTAACTAAAACACTTGCTTTAGAGTGGGCTAAATATAATATAACAGTAAACTCAATTTCTCCCGGACCATTTTTAACTGAATTAAATCTTCCTGTTCTTCAAAATAAAAAAAATTATCAAGCCTTTTGTAAAAGAATACCTATGAAGAGATTTGGTAATCCCGAGGAGATATTAACATCAATACTCTTTCTTTCTTCTAAATATTCATCATATGTAACAGGCTCTAATATAATTGTTGATGGTGGTTGGACTAGTAAATGATTGCGCTTATTTATGCAGCAGGTTCAAGTCTTAGAATAAAAAAAACCATAAATATTGAACATAAAAGTCTATTAGTAATTGAAAAAAAAAAATTAATTGAAAGACAATTGGATTGGATACAGAATGCCCAAGTAGAAAAAATTATTATTGTTGTTAATAAAAATCATAAACAATTAATAAATTTTGTTTCAAATTATCAATCAAAAATACCTATTAAAATTATTTACAATAATGATACAAAATCAAAAAATATGAAAAGTTTTTATACTGCAAAAAAGGAAATATTTAATAAACATGTAATTTTTACAACATCAGATTTATTCTGTGATACAAAAAATGTGAAAAAATTTCTTAAAAGTAAGAGTAATAATAAAATCTTAATTGATTTTAAAAAACAAAATTATACTGGAGATGAAGTTTTGGTTAAAATAAATAAAAATTTAATAACTAGATGCTCTAAAAAAATAACAAACTTTGATGGTTTGGCTGTCGGAATATATAAATTTTCTCCAGAATTTATAAATAAAATGATCAGTTATTCAAAAGATAATAGTAAAAATGGGTATTTTAAAAAGTCTCTATATTATGCCATAGATGAGTCTATCGATAATAAAGATAAGATTAAACCAATACCCACAATAAATGATTTGTGGTATGATATCGATACTTATAAAGAATATATTGTGCTTAAAAAAAAATATGAAAAATAAAAAGTTAAAAAATAAAAGAAAAATAGCTTGGTTGACATCATCCAATGAACAGATATGTGAAATCTTTTGTAAATATAAGTTTGATATAATCTGTGTTGATTTAGAGCACAGTCAAATTTCATTATCTGAGTGCATAAAATTATTAAGAATAATTCAATATAACAACAAACTAGCATTTATAAGATTAACAAATAAAAAAATGACAGATTTAAACAGATATCTTGATTTTGGAGTTGATGGAATAATTGTTCCCGATATTAAAAATAAGATAGAATGTGAAAACATAATTAAACGTATTTATTATCCGCCTATTGGAGAGCGTGGCGTAGGCCTTCACAGAGCAAATAATTTTGGTGATAATTTTGAAAAATATTTTAATACTACTTCTAAAAAATTAGAATTTATTTCTATTATTGAGTCAAAAAAAGCTGTCGAAAATTTAGATGAAATTTTATCAGTTCCTGATTTAGACGGAATAATGATTGGTCCCTATGATCTATCTGCAAGCCTAGGTGTGCCAGGCAAGTTTACCTCAAGTATATTTAAAAAATCGATAAATAATATTAAAACAAAAGCTAAAAAATTTCATAAACAATTAGGTATTCACGTTGTTCAACCGGAAAAAAAAGTAATTTCTCAATATTTAAAAAAAGAATTTAATTTTGTAGTTTGTAGTTTAGATACTCTACTTTTAAAGAAATCAATAGAAGATATGCTAGAATGAAAATTCTAACAATAATACCAGCAAGGATGTCATCTTCAAGATTTCCTGGCAAGCCACTAAAAAAAATTATTAATAAACCAATGATTTTTCATGTTTACAAACGAGCTGCAATGTATTTTAAAAAAAATGATTTATACATCGCTACTTGTGATAAAGAAATATATGACTATGCAAAATCTATAAAAGCTGGCGCTATTATGACTAGTAAAAAACATAAAAGAGCTAGTGAAAGAGTGTACGAAGCAATGTTAAAAATTGAGAAAAAAAGAAAATTGAATTATGATTTAGTAGTTTTGTTGCAAGGTGATGAGCCACTTATCAATCCCAAAATGTTAGATAAAGCAATTAAACCATTTAAATTAAATAAAAATATACAAGTATTAAATTTAATGAAAAAATTAAAAAATAAAAAAGAGATTAATGATCCTAATGAAGTAAAAGTTATATGCGATAAAAATTCATATGCTATTTCATTTTCTAGATTACCAATTCCTTATAATCATACCAATTCAAATGTAGTGTATTATAAACAAGTATGTGTTATCCCATTTAGAAAAAAATTTCTCATCAAATATTATAAGATGAAACCAACTAAGTATGAAATTGCTGAGTCAATCGATATGATGAGAATTATAGAAAATGGAGAAAAGGTAAAAATGATTGAAATAAAAGACGAAGTTATAAGTGTAGATACTCCAAAAGATCTAAAGAAATCAATAAATCTAATTAAAAAAGATAATTTTACTCAAAAGTATATAAATGGCTAAAAGAAAAAAAATCAAATGTGCAGTCGTAGGGGGTCTAGGTTTTTTAGGATCAAATCTTGTAGATGAATTAAATAAGCTTAATTATGATATTATAATTATTGATAATAAAAATATAAAACAAAAAGGTTACTTCAAATGCGATGTTAAAGATTATCACTCTTTAAGAAAAGTTTTATCAGGATGTGATTATGTTTTTAATTTTGCTGGAATTGCAGATATTAGTGAGGC
>MDTG01308872.1_pt1 | contig 16750 bp, 8 predicted proteins | sample 811421 | NCBI WGS metagenome assembly MDTG01 (sample SAMN05326645, study PRJNA326480) | marine metagenome | isolation source: seawater | place: Pacific Ocean: South East | collected 2011
CTCTGTATATCGGTAAGTTTAGCCACTAATCCTCCTGATTACAAAAGAATTTCCGGATTATCATTTGGAACACTCACCAAAGAGCATAAGCTCGAAAACAAAGGGTCCTATGATACAATTGATGTTTTATTATCAGTTGTATTAGTTGCAATTGTAATTGGAATATTGATGTACTTTACTAGCTAGTGTATGTCAGCTTTAGACCAACTATTGCTTCATAATTTTTAAGCTTTTGGTCATTCCTTTTTCAGAAAATATTTGAACAACATAAGTTCCGGGTACCAAGTATGATAAATCGATTTTAACACTTTGTTGCTTTGTATCAGGAAAAACTTTTACATCACATTTCCGACCCATAATATCATAAATTTGGATTTCAGATTCTAAATCCAAATTAATCAAATGTAGTACTTCTGATACTGGGTTTGGAAATGGTACAATATTATTTATTAAGCTTATTTCATGTGCAAAATCATTAATGCTTAACGTAGACTCAATATATTCATATGCTCCAATGTCAACTACATCACCAACAGAACTGAAATCAACTTCTGGGGATCCTTGAGAAACCAATGAAAAATTGTCAAAATAATAATCAACTCCTATTCCATCAACTACTGGTGGACCCTTAACATATAAAAAGCTGCTGTCATTTTGTGAATGAGTATAATCAGCACTTAAAAGAGTCCATTGATTGTTGCTAATTTCAATTTGATTGGTGATATCATTATATGTAACAGCATCGCCTGTGATTTCACGCACAGTTAATTGTGCAGTACCATTTGGCTGTGTATTTTTAACCCATAAGTATATTGTATAATTTTCTTCGGCAATTAAACCAGACAAGTCAAATTTTGCGCTGTGCCAATTTTTAGTTCTCCCAATTACTTTAATGCTTTTATTTCCGTGTTTACTAGCCTCTTCACTTAACTCAATATCGTTATTAGAGCTATCGTTTGACCATTTAACCCAGCCATCAAAGGAGGTTTCAAAACTTGAGGAAGATTTAATATTTTCAGGCAGAGCTGGCCTAGCATTTCCAAGGATATCAGTTTGAGGGGAAAAGTCAGATAAACCAGCATCAATTGCAGGCGATGTAGATTTTAATGAAAAGTCAACATTATCCATGTATGTTTCCCAGTCTGACATTACATTTGCGTCATCTGATAATCCAGGAGGATTTTCAAATTCAGGTGATACATTTATCAGGTTTGTTGGATTGTTCTCTCCCCAACTTACTGATCCTTTTACAAAAATATTGTTGTTTACAAATCTGCTACCCTCAACATTGAAAAGCTCAAGTGCTGAATAATTATCAAATCTAGTCTCTACAATATTATTAACAACTGTCACCTCTTTAACAAAATTTGCTTTAATCCCTGCGACTTTTTGTCCTCCATGCCTGGGGTTACCTTCTACACTTACAGAGATATCTTGTACTAAGTCATGTGTACCATTAAAATAAATCGTATTGTTTCTGATTAATGCGGAACTAGCATTTGACCTGTCAAAATTAATACCATTCTTTCCATTGTTGACACATAGATTGTTTTCAAATAAAAATGTACCATTGTAGTTGGGATCACTCCGAGTTACATAAAGCCCTTGACCATCTAAAATCGTAGAATAGCCAGCATTTCCATAGTCACTGCTTGGTGGCTGAGCATTTTCTGGATATGAGCTCATATAAAAAGGAATCCGATTCCAGTTGTTGTAAACTGTATTTCCTCGAATTATCATTTTTATATGATCTGTATTGTCCTCTTCCGAAATCGAAATAGTTTCTGCAAACACAACTGCACTTGATGCCGACGAAGTCCACCAAGTTGTGTTGTAGATTGTATTATTTTCAATTGTTATATGATCACTGTCATTAAATCTTATTCCTGATCCAGGCGTATCGCGGACAATATTGTTTCTAATGATGATATGATGATGGTCATCGTAACCACCCCAAATTCCTTTTCCAGAAAAATAGGAGTAGTTGTTATTGTTTTGGTTTAAAGATTCCTTTAAAGTAATTCTGTTTCTACGATTCATTATCGCCTGATTATATGTAATCGATTGCGAGGGTCCCTCAACTTCAAATCCTTCAACGATAATATAATTTGCATTTGAGCCAAGCTTTATACCTCCTTGTCCATTGAAAATAATTTTGGGATTGTGATTAGGATAGTTTTTCAAAGTAATGTAGCCATCAATTTCATTACCAGATTTATTAATTGTCACAACATGAGGGTTGTTAAGGTTATTTCCATTGCTGTACACATAATTATTTCCCGCTGAATCTTGCTGCGAGGAATCTTCGTAAAATGAAACAATTGGTACACCTGCACTTTGGTCACTATAAATACCATCCATGACATAGATTGTTCCACCTGCCTCTACAAACTCCAGGGCTTTATTTATGGTCTTGAAAGGCAAAGACTCACTTCCTGGGTTTGAGTCGCTTCCATTGTCATCGACATAATAATCTTGACAATAAATTATTGAATTTAGAATAAAGCATAAAAAACTTAATGATAAATATTTCATTAGCTATTATTTCTCCAAAAATAATTACTGAAGATTATTGTTAATAAAAGGTATGTAGCAAAGATTATAAAAAATGTGATTTTAGATTTAATTGAAAATTGTTATTTTTTTGATTCGGCATTAAAAACTTGTAATTTTTATGATTTGAACAAAATATGATATTAAATAAATAGAAAGTTTTAAAGTCAGCTCAAATTATTTGATAATTTAGTATATCATCAATACCAAACTAACGAACAATGAAAAACATTTTAATCTTATTTCTAAGTATTCCATGCCTTCTATTTGCTCAAAATAGAACGCTAACCGGAGTAGTTTTTGACAATGATGGCAACCCCCTTCCTGGTGCTACAATTCAGGTAATAAATTCTAACAATATAGGTGCAATTACTGATTTTGACGGTAACTTTTCTTTGTTAATTGATGAAAATGAAACTAAAATTGAGGTTTCATATATAGGATTTCTACCTCAGACTATTGATGTTTCCAACAGAACCTCTATTACAATCAATTTAGAACTTGATGTTTCAGAGCTCGAAGAAGTCGTTGTAATCGGATATGGAACAGTTTTGAAAAAAGATTTATCTGGATCAGTTGCATCTATTAAAGTCGAAGATGATATTTCAAGACAGTCCAGCACTATTGATCAGTTATTACAAGGTCGTGCATCAGGTGTACAAGTCACTCAAAATACAGCAAATCCAAATTCTGGAATTAGTGTAAGAGTTCGTGGAACCAACAGTCTTAGGGGAAACAATGAACCCCTGTATGTTGTTGATGGTATTATTGTGTCATCTGCTGGTGAGGACGTTGATGCTGTTGGAGGTGGAAACACCGGACAGGAACGTCAAAGTGGTTTAAATGGAATTAATCCAAGAGATATTGAAAGAATTGAGGTATTAAAAGATGCAAGTGCTACTGCTATATACGGATCAAGAGGAGCCAATGGAGTTATATTAATTACAACCAAAAAAGGGGACAGTAAACAAGGTGTGGTCAATACATATTTTAATCGTTCATACAGAGAGGTCTCTAAAAGGCTCGATGTACTTGGCCCTATAGATTATGCACGTTACAGCAATGCTGCGAATGCTTTGGCTGATAGAGGTCCCCATTGGCACATAAATGGCGAAATTTATGGGATACAAAATTACGATGGAAGTAATCCAGTAATTTTAGATACTCAAGCAAAATATTATAATTGGCATGACGAAATATATAAAATTGGTGAAAGCAACAATTTTGGTGCCTCTTTTTCTGGAGGCGGCGAAAATGGAACCTATTACGTTTCTGCTGGATTAAATGATCAAAGAGGGCTTATTGATAATTCCAGATTTAAAAGTGGTGATTTTCGAGTTAATTTAAACCAAAAGTTAAACGAAAAACTTGATATTGAAGCGAGATTCAGTGCTTTTTTCTCTGACTCTGACTTTAGTGAGGGTGGTGATTTAATTGGAAATTATCAAAGTTTTGTTCGTAATATTTTGTCATTTAGACCCATATATAAGGTAGCTTATGATGATTTAACAGATCCACTAGTTATTTATGATCAAGAGCTCACTGAAGGTTTGGATGGACCCGAAGATAATCAGGCAAACCCATTTTCTTGGGTGGATGATTTCCATGACGAATCAATAGAAAACAGATTTTTTGCAAACCTTAGCCTTAAGTATAAGTTGCCAATAAGAGGCTTAAATTATGAGTTAAGAATTGGGGGTAACAAAAGAGATAAAGAAAGAAGAAGGTTTTATGGCCCCACAACCTTTCAAGGAAAAACTAATATAGGATTACTACAGATTTCTACAATTGATCAATTATCATATCAAATAAATAATTTTATAAGGTATAATAGAAACTTTAATAATAAACATCGAGTAAATGCAACTTTTGGAACTACATATGATGTTAGAGATGTTACCAATTCTATTTATTCAGTCTCAGGTTTTGACTCATTTGAGCTAACAACTCAACAACCATTTTTGGGGCAAAATATCTTAACACCTCTTGCGGATATTGCCAGGGACCAAAAAATGTTTTCATTATTAGGAAGGGTTAATTATACTTTGAGAAATAATTACATCTTTACTGCTAGTTTTAGACGAGATGGAGTTTCTAAATTCAAAGAAGAAAACAGATACGGGTTTTTCCCTTCTTTTGCATTTGCTTACCGAAGGGATTTTGGAACTGACTCAAGCTTTAAAATAAGAACTGGGTGGGGTCAAATCGGAAACCATGGTATCGGCCCTTATGGAACCCTCTCAAATTATGGTTCTGATCCGGATTCAATCTATGGATCTCCTAATAATGGAACGACAGTACCCTTAATTCTTAATAACCTTGCAAATCCAGACTTGACTTGGGAAACTACTGAGCAATTGAATTTTGGTTTAGATTTAGATTTATTTGGAGGAAAAGTGACCTCGACTATCGATGTTTACGAAAAACTAACTAAGGATCTGTTACAGAATGCGCCAATTCCAACATCCTCTGGGTTTTCCTCAATACTAATTAACAGAGGCCAATTAGAAAATAAAGGAATTGAAGTGGGCCTTGATATTTCACTAGTTGAGTCGGAAGATTTTAGTTTTACTATTGGAGGTAATATTTCTCAGAACAAGTCCAAAATTATGAATCTTGGGTTACCACCAGGAAATATTTTTAAGCAAGACTATCATAGGGATTCAGAATATTATGAAAAACCATATTATCTCGGCCAACAGATAAGCCGTGGAAACATTTTCAAACACCCTGCGAATATATTTATGGAGGGGCAAGAATCAGCATTATTTTACGGTTGGAAAACTGACGGACTTGTTCAGCCAGATGAAGTTGAAGATTATCCAATTGCTGGAGCACAAGCTGGAGATATTAAAATTGTTGATTTAAATCAGGACGGGGTAATTGATAATCTAGACACTACAATTATTGGTAATCCAAATCCTAATTATGTATATGGGTTTAATTTTAATCTCAAAGTTAAAGACTTTACCCTCTCTGCATTATTTAATGGCGTTGAAGGTAATGAAATAGCAAATGGATGGAATTATACTCTTGGAATTGCTGAAGGTTCAAATGGTCAAGGTGGAGCTACATACACAAGGAATGTATTTCCAGATACTTATTTTGATGCATGGTCACCAACAAATACAGATGCTGAAAACCCTCGAATCGGATATACAACACAGAATATTCAATATATGCTTGATACTATCATTGAGGATGGAAGTTTTTTAAGGCTTAATAATATCACATTGAATTGGGAATTGCCAGTCAACAAATTCAATAATAGAAAACTTTTGAATTTCTCGAGTATGAACATATTTATAACTGGGCAAAACTTGTTTACTTGGACAAACTATAGTGGATATGATCCCGAGGTTACAAGCTTTATGTGGACTGGTTTAATCCAAGGAGTTGATTGGAATGGTCCCCCAAATGCAAAAAATATCCTTTTAGGCGTTAATGTTAATTTCTAATTCTTTTGAAATGAAAAATATACTATACAAACAAAATAACATTCTAACTTTATTTTTAATCTTTATACTTCTGATTTTTTCAACCTCATGTGAATTAGATGAAGAACCTATTTTTTTAGATGATTCTATTTATGATTCTGTTACTACTGCAGAATCAGCGAGAGATGGAATTTATGAGGGGTTAACGAATTATGACGCTCAGGAGAGAAGATATTTCATCGTCAACGGTTTTTCAGGAACCTTTGGTACCGGAAGAGGAGGTAACAATGTGACTAATCTTTTCAACAGAACATTAATGTCACTAAAGCCAACTGCTGATACAGATAATGATAAATTGTGGGAAAGACTATACAGGACAATTTCTAGATGTAATGCAGCTATTAATAATGTAACCACTGGCTCACGAAATGAATTAAATGATGTGGCTGGTCATGGATATTTTATGAGGGCCTGGACATATTATTATTTAGTAAGACTATATGGGGACGTTCCTCTTTGGACAGAATTGCCTTCATCAACTAATTTTTCACTGCCACTAACTTCGGAGAGGGAAGTTTATACTCAAATTATTTCAGATGCGAAAATGGCTCAAAATTTAATGAATGGGAGTGCCGGTACTGGATATCCAACTCGCACAGCTGCTGATATGTTACTTGCTAAGGTCTACATGACACTTGCTACATCATCAACTCTTAAAGAAGATGGTATAAGTGAGTCTGATTATTGGCAAATGGCATACGATGAGGCGATAAAGGTTTATGGTAAGCATTCTCTAATACCAAACTTTGGAGATTTATTCGATTCGCGTAAGCCTGAAAATACTTCAGAATCAATATTCGAGCTTCAAATATCTGAAGCTGCTAACAACTCTCAAATGGGGAGAAATTATACTCCATTCAAATTTAAGACTGGAATGCATTTCGGATGGTTTAGTGTTATGGCGAGTGTATACGATTATCATGTTGCAACTTATCCTAATGACACTAGAATAGACGGAACATATCTTACTACATGGAATAGAGCTGATAATGGAAATGTTGTCAATGTTTATCCAAATCGTTCTAGAAATAATTTTAGGAATGCTCATCCTTATTTTAAAAAGTTTGCTGAGAAAGAACCTTCGCATGCTAACCAGTTTAATGATCAAAATATTATTATTTACAGGTACGCTGAGCTTCTTTTAATGCTTGCTGAAATATCAAACGAATTAGGACTAGATACTGAAAAAATGATATACTTAAATGAGGTATTGGATAGGGCTGGCGTTTTAGTGCGACCTGAGTATTCGCAAGGTAAGGAAGCATTTAGAGATGCTATTATGGACGAATATAAATTTGAGGTTCTTGGTGAGGGTGAAGATTTTCATCACAATAGAAGAAGAGGGTTCAACTACTTTTTGACCCACACCATTAAAAGGCATAATGATTTAATAGGTACTGAACATTATGTTTCAAACCGTGATATAACTCTTTCTGAAGATGAATCTCAAGTTATGAAAATTCCACTTTCAAAGTTGGAAATTGATACAAACGAATACATAGACTAATAACACTTTAATTAAATTGATTAATACTAAAATTTATAATATGAGATATATATACATTACATTTATTTTAATAACAACTTTATGTTATTCTCAAAATAGCAGTCAATCAAATTTTCTAACTAATGGAGATTTTGAAGATGGCTTAACAGGTTGGTCTGTAAATAATGCCAACAATGTAACAGCAACAGTTGAGGAGACTATCGTAAATCCGTATACTGGAAGTACAAAGTCAATAAAATTAGACTTTAAAAACACAGGAAGTGCTTTTGCAGTTTTTAAGGACAATAGATTCATTAATAAAGACGCAGGGGATATAAGATTTGGATTTTGGATAAAAGCTGCAGTTAAAAACACAAAGTTTAGAGTAAGAAAATTTACTACAACTGTAGATGAAAATGGAGCAAATGTTCAAAACACAGATGACCTTAAAATGACCCCTCTTATTGTTTTGCCAGACGAAAATTGGCATTATATCATATGTAATTTACCTAATGTGCCAGCTTCAAAAAAAGTTGGTTTTCAGATAGTTAGTAATACAACTACTGCAAATACTGATGGGGTATTTTATGTAGACGACTTTCGAGCTCATAAAAGTTCATGGGATCCTTCATTTGAAATGTCCTCATGGTTTGTTTTTAATAATGGAACGGCAGATTTTGTAGTTGGTGATACTGGGAGTATTTTAACCAGTGGAAATCCAACTGATATATTATATAAAAGCGCAGGTAACAATTCTATTACCATGTCATACTCTACTGAGCAAAAATCCTCAGGCAACAGATCGCTGAAAGTTGTAAACGGAACAGGAATAGGTATTTTCTATTATAAATACTTACAATCTTACGATTTTCATAGGGTATCAATTGCAGAAAATATGAGTGTAGAAGGATCTACTGATTATCCAGATATTGAATATACCGGTTCTTTTAAGGTAATGTCACCTGATGCAGGAGCTAAAAGTGATTTAAACTTTAAAGCTGGCACAACAAATAATTTTTCAGCGACAACAACACTTGTAAATGCTAATGAGTGGTATACGGTGACAAAAAAGTTCACTAAACCAAGAAGTTTTTCCGGTTATATATATTTAGGTCCCAGAGCAAAAACTGCTAATGCAACTTATTATTTTGATGATATGGAAATAAGCTGGAAAGAAGCTGGATCGCTTTCAATAAATTTGAATGATTTAGATAATAATATTTCATTTTCTCCAAATCCAGTTCTTAATTACATCAATATTAAAAATTATGTTCCTGGCGATATTTTAGAAATTTTTAACTTAAGTGGTCAGAAAATTCTAAGCAAAAAAATTAATCAAGACAACATTAATTTAAGTCATTTAAATAATGGAGTTTATTTAGGCTCTATTAGAAATAATACCTTCAAGTTTATAAAAAAATAAATTTGATTTTAAATTTTATGTCCAATTCAAATAATATAAAACTTTTATGAAACTAATTCTCACATTTTTTTGTTTTACTGTTTTAATTTTCAGCGCTCACGCTCAAGAACCCACTAAATGGGAAAAATCTCGTGCAGGAATGTTCACAAGCTATATTTCTAAAAACATGAATTTAAATGATGAACAAAAAGAGTTTGTCAGATCTGTCATGCTTGAGCGAATTCATGAAGCGAGGAAAGAAATTAAAGGAAATAACCTTTCTAGTGAAGAAAAGCAAAGAGTTTACAGAACCGCATTTGCTAATGCTCAAAGTAAATTAGAAGAAGAATTTGATAAAAAAACAGCAAGAAAAATTATGAGTCTTTCAAACGAGGCTCGTAAAAATTCTGATAAAAAATAATTTTAAATCAAATTGAGAAATAATTTATACCTGCTGTACATATGTACAGCAGGTTTTTTGATTGCTCAATCATCTCCTCAGGAGATGATTGAAAAAATGGGTCGAGGAATAAATTTGGGAAATGTATTAAGTGCTCCTGTGGAAGGAAATTGGTCTGGTGCAGCCACTGAACAATACTTTATTGATGTTGCAGAAGCTGGATTCAAAAATGTTAGAGTCCCAATTGATTTTTATGGATACAGGACACAGGGTGACACAACAACATATAGCAGCCAAGAAAATACAGTTTTCAATGGTTCAAGAAGTGATTTTCTTGTAAACTCAACCTACCTAAATAGGATAGAAGAGGTAGTAGGTTGGGGACTGGAGCAAGGCCTTGTTATTGTTCTTGATTTTCATGGTGCAAATCTTAAAGAAGAATTTATATACACTTTTGATCCAGGAAAATCAGAATATACTCATCCTAGCTCTGCAAAAAGATTGGCTGATTTAGAAAAATTCTATAGTATATGGGAGCAAATTGCTGAACGTTTTAAAGATTATAATGATAATTTGATTTTTGAAGTGATTAATGAACCATATTTTCATATTTCAGCGGATGAAATGAATCAAATTAACTCAGAAGTTATTTCGACTATCAGATTATCAGACAGCAATAACTCGACAAGGAAAATAATCATTACAGGCGGGAGCTCTTCGAGTTATCAAGCTCCACTTGAAATTTCAAATAGTATCCTGAATAATGATGATTATCTAATTGCAACATTTCATTATTATCGACCATTTAATTTTACTAAATCTAGTGATGATAATTTTAATGATAATAATTGGGGTAGTATTTCAGATAAAAATAATATTGATAATGAATTCAATGTAGTTAAATCTTGGGCAGAAAGCTTTAATCCTAATGTAGCAGTTTATTTAGGAGAATTTGGTGCAGATAATGCATATGGATATAATTATTCCACGGGTGACCTTCTAAATATCTCTTCAAATAATTCAGGGTATGCAGATGGAGGTCCAGATCCTAATTCTCGAGCTGATTACCACAGTTATGTAGCTAATGCAGCTATTGACCGTGGATTTGCTTTTTCTGCATGGGATGCTGGAGGCAAATCATCAAAGACAATACATCTGAGAAAAGATTCAAACTTAGTTGTTTATGATTTTGATGAATTTAGGATCAACAGTTTTGTTCCTAAACAAACCTACCCCAGTACAATAATTGAATCTGACATTTGGGTTGAAAAAATCAAAAATGCTCTGTTGAGCAATTATTCTGAACTTATATGCAATGATGTAAATGTTTTAAAAAATATAGATTTTGAATGTGGAATTAATAACAATTGGTCATTCCAAACATTTGGAAATATAATTGAGGCAGCTTATGAAGATGCTTCATTTAACTCGATTCAAGGTTCACATGGAGCAAAAATTTCAGTTTATCAAGCTAATAACTTTAATAGTGCAATTCTTTCAAATGAAATAATTGAAAACAATGGCGAATTAGAAAATAGGCAAATAAGATTTACTTTTTATGCAAAGGGGTCAAGCTCTTTGGGCTTTAAAGTACGGATAAAATATGTTCAAAACGGCACAAATAAATATTCAGTTTCTCCGTTATTATTGACTGAAACTAGCTACCAAGAAAATCCTTATGAGTTTTTATTTAATATGCCTACAGACGTTTCATCGATTCAGTTTCAAATCATTTGTGGCGCAAATGAAGGCACATATTATTTTGATGAGTTCAATGTTGTCCTAAATACTTTTAGTAATAAAAAGGAGTATAGTTTTTTTGAGCTTTATCCAAACCCTGTTAAAAATGTATTCCATATTCAAGGAGATTTGAAAACTGAAAAAGTATTACTGTTTGATCTCAATGGAAGAAAAATTATGGAATGGAAAAATCCAAATCGAACATATGACATTTCTAATCTAAAAAATGGCATATATTTTATAGAAATTCATTCTCTAAACAATTTAATTTGTTATAAGAAAATTTTAAAGATTTGAATCGTAAATGATAAAATTCCTCTTAGGTATCTTTTTTTGTTTTTCTACAGCTTTTGGTCAAAAAAATCAGAGTCCAAACATTTTATTTATTGCAGTTGATGATTTAAAGCCTACCATAAAAAGTTTTGGTGATGAAATTGCAATAACCCCAAATTTGGATTTTTTGTCTCGCTCATCAACAATTTTTTTAAATAACCACACCCAACAGGCTATCTGTAGTCCATCAAGAATCAGTTTACTAACAGGTATGCGCCCTGACTATACTCAAGTTTATGATTTAAAGACTAAAATGAGGGATAAAAGGGCTAATATTTTAACCTTGCCACAACACTTCAAAAATAATGGTTATACAACAGCCGGAATCGGTAAAATATTTGACCCTAGAGGAGTAGACAGTGATATGGATGAGCCGTCTTGGAGTATCCCTTTTTTAAGAGCTTATAAAATCCCATACCCCAAAGAATATGGACAACCTAAATTAGGATTTTATCAAAACCCAGAAATCAAAACAAAAATCGATAAGATAATTGTTGAAAACAACCTTAAACGAGGTAAGGTTGGTAAATTTTTTAATAACAAGTACAAGCCTCCAATTTCGAATAGCAATGCGCCAGATGAAGCTTATGCAGATGGTGCAATTGCTCAAGAGGCAATACGTTTGATTGATCGTTTATCATCTAGCAAAAACCCTTTTTTTCTTGCTGTTGGTTTCAAAAGACCACATTTACCTTTTTCAGCTCCTAAAAAGTATTTCAATTTATACAACCCGAAAAAAATTCCGTTAGAGCCATTTAGACAACGCGCCAAAAATGTTGGAGATCTTGCCTACCATAATTCTGGTGAGCTTCAAAGCTATGCCGAGGATGGTAGAGAATACACTTTGGATGCGAATCAACAATTACAACTCGATAAAGATTTTGAAAGAGAATTGATTCATGGCTATTATGCTTGCGTTACTTTTATTGATTTTCAGATAGGAAAAATTCTAAATCAACTCAAACAAAAGGGCTTAATGGACAATACAATCATTGTCATTTGGGGAGATCATGGGTATCACTTTGGCGACCATCGTCTTTGGAATAAACACTCCAATTTTGAACAAGCTACTCGATCTCCCCTCCTAATCTACGATCCATCTTCAAAAAAGGGAAATAAGATTATTTCTCCAACAGAATTTGTTGATGTATTCCCTACGCTAAATGAGATTGCAAACATTCCTAAAGTGGACCATCTTGAAGGGGAAAGTCTATTACCTCTAATGACTAATCGGTCACAGATAATTAAGCCATATGCTGTGAGCCAATACCCTAGAAAAAATGCAATGGGATACAGTTTTAGATCCTCATCTTATCGTTACACAGTTTGGATTGATAAAAAAAATATTGGTAAAAATATTAGTGAGAATCAGGTTTTACAAGAAGAGTTATTTGATTATAAAGATGATCCACTTGAAACAAAAAATCATATTGGCTCAAAAGAACATCAACAGATATATATAAATATGAAATCAGATGCTTTTCATTTTTTAAATTATTCGGATTTTCCTCCTTCAACTCAAATTGATTTTGATTCTTCAATTAAGGATATTGTCAAAGCCAACTATAATACTGATAAGGTTTTTATAGGTGCAACGCTAAATCATGTTCAACTTGGCACTGCTGTTTCTGATTTATTTTTAAAGGAATTCACCTACTCTACGCCTGAAAATTGTGCAAAACAAGCACGTATCCATCCTCGACCAGGAGTTTGGGATTGGCAAAGATTGGATGAATATCTTGACTTTGCTGATCAGAATAATATTACACTTCGAATTCATGGACCAGTCAGTCCTCAAGTCTCTAAATGGGCCAAAGAAGACCACAGAACACCAGAAGAATTAGAAAAAAATATGATTGATTATTTTACTGCTCTTTGTAAAAAAATAAATACTGAGCCATCGGTGAAATGGATGGATGTTGTCAATGAAACCATTACACCTGAGGGCAATTGGTTTCGGGAGAAACCAGGAACAGACAAATGGGAAAACCCATGGGAACAAATAGGAAGAGACGAAAATGACGTTCCACTATATATAACCAAAGCATTTGAAATCGCAAATAGGTATGCTACAAATGTGAGTCAAGTGTTTAATCAACATGGTGGTATGGAGCCAAAAATGTGGGAAAAGGTAAAGCAAACCATATTGTACCTAAAATCTGAGGGATATCGTATAGATGGTTTGGGATGGCAAGCTCATTTACGAAGTGATATGAATTTAGCAATGGATGAAAAACAATTGAAATATTTTTCTTCATTAATTGATTGGGCACATGATAATGATCTTGATTTTCATGTGACAGAAATTGATTATAAAATCATGTCAAATTCAAAAAATTCAAAGTCATTTTTAGATCAGGCAGCTGCATATGCAAACATTTTGAAGGTACTGCTTGAAAAGAGTAATAATGGCGTTGTTACTTTTAATACTTGGGGCATGGTTGATGGGAAAAAGGGGAAACATCATGATAAAGACCGATTTATTTTCGACAGGAATCTTCAACCAAAACCAGCATATTACGGAATCAAAGATGCATTGCTGAATCAAAGTAATGATTTAAAGTACAATTAGAATGTTTAGAATATTAATTTTCATATTGTTCAGTCTATTGTCTTTTGGACAAAATCAGTCTAATTCATCGCTTACTTACCTAGACTCCAATGCAAAGGTTAACGATAGAATTGATGATTTGATGAATCGTATGACCTTAGAGGAAAAAGTCGCTCAAATGTGTCAGTATGTAGGGCTAGAGCACATGAAAAAAGCTGAAAAGTCACTTTCTCCTGAAGAACTTATTGGTAATGATGCTTTGGGGTTTTATAAAAACCTTCATAGCTCTGAGGTTGCTCAAATGGTTATTGATGGTAAAATAGGTTCATTTTTGCATGTAGTTACTGCAAAAGAAGCAAATTATCTCCAGTCACTGGCCGAAAAATCAAGATTAAAAATTCCATTAATTATTGGTATAGACGCAATTCATGGTAACGCTTTAGTCTCAGGAGCTACAGTTTACCCAAGTCCAATTAATATGGCTGCAACATTTGATAATGATTTTCCAAATCAGATTGCCAAAGAGACTGCTCTTGAAATGCGTGCAACAGGCTCACACTGGACTTTTACTCCTAATATTGATGTTTTACGTGACCCAAGATGGGGTCGGGTAGGAGAAACGTTTGGTGAAGACCCTTATTTGGTTGGTGAAATGGGTGTTGCAATGATCGATGGATTTCAGCAATCTGATTTTACTGGCTCACAAAAGGTAATTGCTTGCGCAAAACATTTGATTGGAGGCGGTGAACCAATAAACGGGCTTAATGCATCACCGCTTGACATTTCAAAAAGGACAATATATGAAGTTCACCTTCCTCCTTATAAAAAAGCGATTGATGCAGGTGTTTTTTCCGTAATGGCTGCTCACAACGAAATCAATGGAATTCCCGCCCATATGCATAAAGAGTTGATGACTGACGTTTTACGTGATCAATGGGGATTTAATGGTTTTTATGTTAGTGACTGGATGGATATTGAGCGTATTGAAAAGTTGCATTTTGTTGCACGTGATTTTAAAGAAGCAACCTTGCTTTCAGTTGATGCGGGTATGGATATGCATATGCATGGCCCTCACTTTTTGGAGAATGTTGTTGAACTTGTCAATGAAGGCAAATTGAGCATATCTCGTATTGACGAGGCATGCGAAAAAATCCTAGAAGCTAAATTTAAACTTGGGTTATTTGAAAATCGATACGTCGATGAAACGAAAATTCAAAAAGTTTTGTTTAATAATAAACACAAACAAACTGCACTGAATGTAGCTCGAGAATCAATTACATTACTTAAAAATGAAAACAACTTTCTTCCTCTAAAAAATGGGAATAAGAAAATATTTGTTACAGGCCCAAATGCAAATAATCCAACCATACTTGGAGACTGGCATTTTCAGCAACCTGAAGACAATACAACTACAATTTATGAAGGTATTCGTGACTTAGCACCATCATATGGATATGATGTGTCTTTTTTTGATTCAGGCCAAAACTTAAGAAAAATCAGGCAAGCTGATATTGTAAAAGCTGCAGACTTGGCTTCTAAATCAGACATGGCTATTGTTGTTGTAGGTGAGAATTCATTACGATACAAGTGGGCTCAGAAAACTGCAGGTGAAAATATGGCTAGAGCGGATTTACAACTTCCTGGAAAACAACTTGAATTAGTGAAGGCAATTCACAAAACAAATACACCTATAATTATAGTTTTGGTTAATGGACGACCCATTTCCGAGCCTTGGTTAGACGAGAACATTCCCGCAATAATTGAGACATGGGAGCCAGGAAGCTTAGGGGGTAAGGCATTGGCTGAGGTGTTGTTTGGTGAAATAAATCCAAGTGGCAAGCTCCCACTAACAATTCCGAGGAGTGTTGGCCAATTACAAATGGTTTACAATCACAAGCCATCTCAGTATTTTCACAAGTATGCTTTTGAAAAAATAAAACCACTTTATCCATTTGGTTATGGATTAAGTTATTCAACATTCAAAATCTCAGAGCCTGAATTATCCGAAATTAATTGGGATGGAAAAGGAACACTTGACGTGGCGGTTAATGTTGAGAATATTGGAGAAGTGGAAGGAAAGGAAACCATTCAATTATATGTAAGAGATATGTATAGTAGTGTGACCCGCCCAGTTATCGAGCTGAAAGGGTACAAGAAAGTCAATATAAGACCTATGGAGAAAAAAAGTATTGTTTTTTCTCTTCCGATTGAAACTTTTGCATTTTACGATATCAATATGGATTATGTGGCAGAGAATGGAGCATTTGAAATTTACGTTGGCAATTCTTCTGATATAAGAGATTTAAAGAAAAAACAATTTAACCTCACAAAAAAAGTATACATAAATGAAAACTAGATTAATCATAGCCGCTATTTTATTTTTAAACTTCACATTACAAGCACAAGAAGCAAACAAAAAAAATGTATTATTTATTATTGTCGATGATCTGAGAGCTGCACTTCCAACATATGGTAATCAACAAGTTGTAGCACCGAACATTACAAATTTTTCAGAAAGTGCTGTGCAGTTTAATAATGCATACGTAAATATTCCAACCTGTGGAGCTTCAAGGGCGAGTATTCTAACTGGTATTCGGCCGACTAGAGAATATTTCAAAAAATTCACTACTTCAATTGATAGAGACATGCCTAATGCAATTACGTTTCCAGGACTGTTGAAGAGTAAAGGTTATACCACAATAAGCAATGGAAAAATTTCTCATAATCGAGATGACATGGATTTTACATGGTCTGAAATTTGGCGTCCAAAAGGCTTGTACAACAATCA
>MDTG01413697.1_pt1 | contig 16750 bp, 15 predicted proteins | sample 811421 | NCBI WGS metagenome assembly MDTG01 (sample SAMN05326645, study PRJNA326480) | marine metagenome | isolation source: seawater | place: Pacific Ocean: South East | collected 2011
ACAGTCATATTGTCATAACCTGCATTAAATATTTGCCCATTAACAAGATCTTTATTCGCCTCAATTACTCTTATATATATACGAGACATATCTTTTATATGAATATTTGGTCGTAATTGGTCCCCACCAAAAATTTTAATCTTCCTTTTATTGTAAGCTAGATTAGTCAAAATATTTACTACTACGTCTAAACGCTGTCTTTTAGCATAACCACAAACTGTAGCAGGTCTTACTATAACTGTTTCAAAATTATCCTCTTTATACTCTAACAAAATTTTTTCACACTCAACTTTAAATTTTGAGTAATCTGTCAATGGCTCTAAAGATAATTTCTCACTAACATTTTTTTCCTTTTTTATTCCATACACAGATGAAGAAGAAGCATATATAAATCTTTTTACATTTCTTCTTTTGGATAATTTCACTAATGGCCTGAAACAATCTAAGTTAATTGATTTTCCAAGTTTGGGGTTCAATTCAAAGCTGGGATCATTAGAAATACATGCTAAGTGAACTATAGTATCATAATTTTTTATTATCTTATTTAAATTTTCAATATCTCTTATATCGCCTTTAATTAATTGTAATCTATCGTTTTTATCAAACACATCCTTTCCATAGATAAAAAGATCATAGACATCTACTTTATAATTTAAATCTAATAAATCAGGAACTAATTGGGAACCGACATAACCTCCTCCTCCAATAATTAATATTCTTTTCATTTTAAAATAAATTCCATTTGTCTAAGCAAACTTTTTTTATCAAGGATATTGCTGTTACCAATGCTTTCAACTGAATTTGCTCCTGCAAGTGAGCCAATCAATAATGCAAGTTCACTTGGAATTTTTAATTTTAAACAAAGGGAAATTATCGAAAGCATAGTGTCTCCCGCTCCAACTTTATCGACAACCTTATCAGTGAAAGCTGGGCATTCTATTATTCTGTTTTTTTTATTTCCGATTAGAAATGCTCCGTTCCTTCCTCTGGTAACTATAAGAATATTTATATTATATTTTTTTTTAAGAATTTTAGATAGAGTATAAACGTCAGATAACTTATCCCTTATTTCATGTCTTAATTCTGTTTCATTGATTATTAAAGTGTCTATTTTCTTGTATTTAGTTAAAGAATGATAACCATGATTTGAAGCATTAACTTGTGCATTCAAAGCTGTAAATTTTTTAAGTTTCGACAGATCTTTTGCTAATTTATCAGAAATAAACCCATGTCCATAATCTGAGATAATAAGAAGATCGGAACTTAAAAATTTTTTTGTGATATTTTCTATAATATTATTTGTAGTCTTGCTATCTAAAATTTGATCATTCATACTATAAACACCAAGAAGTTTATTTCTTGAAATAGAGTCTATAAATCGCTTTTTTAAAATAGTTGGGCTGTTTTTTTTAACAATTAATTTTGTATTAATATTTTTTTTAATTTTTTTTTTTATAAATTTTAAGTAATTGTTTTGATCACCGATACAAGTTAAAAAATTAACTTTTTTACAAAAAGTAGAAAGATGATTTGCAATAGCGCCTGCACCTCCTAAATAAGTTTCCTTAAAATCGTCTTTTATTACTAAATGAGGTTCCTTGCCTGATTTTCCTAAAACCTCACAAAAAACATATTGATCAATAATAGTTTCTCCAATTACTAATGGTTTTAACTTTTCAAATTTATTAATAATTTTTGAAATATATCCATAAGAATATTTCTTTTTTATTCCATTTAAGAATATTTTTTGTTCATCATTCAATAATACACCACTTTTATTTATAATATTACTGGAGCTGTATGTTTCATCATTAGAATATAAAATTTTACCCTTATATTTTTTTACAGATTTTATTTCTTTATATATATTTTTTGAAATATCTTTTTTATTATCTCTGTAATCTGGGCCCTTAAAATAAACATTTGGTTTGATTGTGTTTATAACCTCCTCAGAGGTCTCAGAATTACTTATTATAACAGCATCAACAACGCTTAAGGCATTTATTGTAGTTGCTCTTACATATTTATCAAATAAGGGCCTACCAGGTCCTTTGTTTACATATTTATCTGATGTGATTGATACAATCAAAAAATTTCCATTTTTTTTTGCACTTTCGAAATGCTTAATATGCCCTATGTGTAATAAATCAAAAACACCATGACATAGCACAATAATTTTATTTTTTTTTCTTTGTTTATTGACTACATCCTTAATAGATTTAAGATTAAATATTTTATTATTCATTCAATTATTTTTTTCTATTTAAATATAGGAACCACTTTCTTGTAGCCTTTTCAATTTTTTTAGTGGTCCACAAAGGAGCATCTTTCCAATTTGAAATATCTTTTAGTAAGTAGCTAATTCCTTTTTCAATATTAATTTTAGGCTCCCATCCTATTTTTTTTTTTATTTTTGTAATATCTGCAAAAGTTATATTGGGCTCACCAGGTCTTTTAGGAATAAAAATTTTTTTTCCTACCAAGAGCTTGGCAATCTTGTTAATACTCACTGTATGGCCACTCCCAACATTAAAGATTTCTCCAGATGATTTTTTATTTTTCGAAACTTTAACTATAGCCTCGATAACATCAGAAACATAAGTAAAATCTCTTTTCTGTTTTCCATTTCCAACAATTGTAAAGGGCTTTTTTGCAAGTTTTTGGGCTAAAAATACTCCAAAAACTGCACCATACGAGCCAGATGTTCTTGCTCTTGGACCGTAGACATTAAAAAACCTTAGTGAGGTACAATTTAAGTTATATAATTTTGAATAATGGATAACTAATTCTTCACCAAGTCTTTTTGTTAAAGCATAAGGATATTGCGGATCTATCTTTGAATTTTCGGTAGTTGGATATTTTTTTGGAATACCATAACTAGATGATGATGCGATATATATAAGTCTTTTTACTTTATTAGCAACTGAAGCATTAAGAATATTTAGAGTTCCCTTTACATTTGTGTCAAAATATAATTCTGGATTATCTATACTTGGAACTATATCGGCTTTTGCTGCAAGATGAAAGACATTATCCACTTTTTTAAAATGCTTATTCAAATTTTTTTTATCTAAAATACTTTTGTGAATGATATTTATATTTTTACTTATTTTGGATAGGTTTTTTTTTCTACCTACTGAAAAATCATCGATTACTATTACTTTATGATTTAAAGAAACTAATTTTTCTGCTAAATGACTACCAATAAATCCTCCACCACCTGTTATTAAAGAAATCATTAAAAATTAATATAGAAAATTTTTTAAAAAAAAAGAAAAAAATTTAAGGGTTAAAAATGAATGATTTTAAATTTCAATTTAAAGATGACAGCTTTATTAATCATTGAAATTAAGGATCAATATTATCGCTTTAATATTTATCACGAGATAAATTTAGGACAATTATAATATTATTTTTTTATTATAATTTGAATATTTAAATCTTATCCACTGCGAAATTACATGCATAAAAGATGAAAACATATCTTCTGTAATTCCATAATTTTTACATCCTAAATTATAATGGAATTTTACTTTTAAATTAATTTTTTTGTTTAAAAATCCTGTAATATAAATTACTTCTAATTTTTTTTTCTCAGCTAATTTAATTAAATTTAAAATATTTTCAGAAGTTCCAGAACAGCTAAAAGCAAATAATAAATCACCACGATTTGCGTAATTTTCCAATTGGAAATCAAAAACATTTTCATATTTTATATCGTTTGATATAGCTGTGATTAATTCAATTGAGCTATTTAAAGAATGCACTTTTGGTATCATTTTATATTTAGAAGAAATTTTTATTCCTTTATTAAAGTCACATAAGAAATGATTTGCTACAGAAGCAGACCCTCCATTACCAGCAATAAAAATTTTTTTTTTTCGCTTTATAGATTTTTCAATAAGATTTGAAATATTAATTAACTTTTTTTGATCTACATTATCAATCAATTTTTTAATACTGGCAAAATAGTTGTCAAAAAATAATGCCTGAGATTTTAAATTATTTTTCATTGTTAATAGTTAAAATAGTTAGTAAAATAATTTAACTTTAATATACAACTTATTTGTAATTAATAGTTATAATTAATTAAATACAATTTAATTATATATATTAATATAAAATGTCTTTAGATCTGGTAATTTTATTGAAGAAAAATAATTTTAAAAGTTCAAAATTAGAAATTACCAACAAATCAAATTTTAAAAATCTATTCAAAATTTTTTGCAAATATGATTTTATGAATATTGTAATTTTTTATGATAACTTTTTTAAGGAATTTTCTTCTTACAACGGAAAATATATAAATTTTGTTAATATTAAATGTTTTGATTTTTCAAACATAGATACAACAAATAAATTTATAAAATATTTAAAAATTGAAGTAAAGAATGATTTTATAATTACTAGTTCTAACTCTAATCTTGATCCAAGTAATTTTTTCAAAAAAAAAATTAGTGTTAATAGTTTCAAAACAAATAATGATGGTTCTATATTTTTTAATAAAAAATATTTAAATCTAAAAAAAAATCAGAAAAAAATAACAAATATAATTTCTAAGGAGTTTTTAAATAATGTAATGAAAGGAATTCATCATAAAAATAAAAATAAAAATGTAAACCCTGCTGTCTTTCTTGATCGAGATGGTGTTATTAATCATAATAACGGATATGTTTACCAATGGCATAAATTTAAATTTAAACCAGGTGTGCTAAAAGGTTTGAAGTATATTATTAAAAAAAAATATTTAATTTTTTTGGTTACAAATCAATCTGGTATAGCAAGAGGTTTATTTACAGAAAAACAATTTATAAATCTTCATAAAAAAATTAAAACCTTTCTATCAAAAAAAAATATTTTTTTTGATGATGTACAATACTCACCTTTTCATCCAGAAGGTAAAATTTTAAAGTATAAAAAAAAAAGCTTATTAAGAAAACCTGGTAACCTAATGATTAAAAAAATTTTTAAAAATTTTTTGATTGATAAAAAAAATAGCTTTATGATTGGCGACAATTTGAGTGATGAAATAGCCGCAAAAAAAAGTAATTTGAAATTTTACTATAATGAAAAAAATTTTTTTTTACAAATAATTAAAATAATAAATAAGAACTCATTATAATTTAATTTACTAATATTCGTTGAAAATAGTTGATTATAAGCTATTAAACAAATTTACAATGAAGAAAAATAAAATTTCAAAAAAGCCCAAAATATTATGCATAGGACTAGGAAAACTAGGATTGGTTTTTTCCCAAGTAATTGCTGAAAAACTAGGGGAAGCATATGGTTACGATATAAATAAAAAATTGATTGAAGCTATAAAAAAAAATGAAAAATCAATCGAACCAAATTTAAACCAACTTTTAAAAAAAAACAAAAAAAAATTTAAAATTGTTGACTCAATTTATGAAGGTATTAAAAATAGTTCTGGCTCTTTTTTAGTTTTGCCCACCCCATCAAAAAAAAATAAAGAATTTGATAATAGTTATCTAGAAAATTCACTTAATCAAATAGGTCCTCACTTAAAGAATAAAAAAAATTATTTAATTAATATTACTTCTACAGTCAATCCTGGATCTTGTGAAAAATTTATAAAAATATTGGAAAAAAAGTATGATATTAAGCATGGTAAAAATTTTATTTTAACTTATAACCCACACTTGATAGCTTTGGGTTCAATTTATAACGATATTTTATATGGTGATTTAGTTTTAATTGGGTCAGACACCAATAAGGGTTTTAAGTTATTAAAAGATATTTATCAAAAATTTTACCCAAAAAAAATGTCTAAGCTAAAGATGCTAAATTTAAAAGAGGCTGAAATTTCAAAGATTGCAATTAATTCTTACATTACTATGAAAATTTCCTACACAAATTTATTAAGTCAAATAGCAGATAGAACAAAAAATATAGATATATCAAAAGTAGTAAGGGCTATTGGTGATGATAAAAGAATTGGCAAAAAGTATTTTTCTTTGGGGGCAATGTACTCAGGTCCATGTTTCCCAAGAGACAATCTTAATTTTATACAATATTTAAGAAAAACAAATGTTAATTATACCTTATTAAAATCAACTGACGAGATAAATAATTTACAAATAAATAGGTATATAAAAATATTTAATGACGTAAAAATTAAAAAAAAACCAATAGTTGGAATATGTGGAATAAGCTACAAAGAAAATACATTGGTTGAAACAAAATCACCTGCAATAGAAATATATAAAAAATTGTCTAAAAAATATAAAATTTTATTTTATGATACAAATATTCCTAAAAATTTAAATGGTAAAAAGTTTGTTAAAAATCTAAAAACATTCTTTAATCATGCAGATGTAATCTTCATATGCTATAAAAATAATAAATTTAAAAAACTTTGCAACTTTAAAACTCATAAAAAAAAAATTGTTATCGATTTGTGGTCATATATGAAAAGTGGAAATGAAAATATAATTGTTAAAAAACTTGGAGTTAATAAATGAGTAAAAAATTAAAAGTGGCTATTATTACAGGTATCACAGGCCAAGATGGTTCCTACCTGGCAGAGTTTTTGCTTAAGAAAAATTATATTGTTCATGGTTTAAAAAGAAGATCGTCTTCTTTAAATACAGCAAGAGTAGATCATATTTATGAAGATCATTTTGAGAAAAATAGAAAGTTTTTTTTGCATTTTGGAGATTTGACCGACGGCTTGAGTTTGAAAAATCTAATAAATAAAATAAAGCCCGATGAAGTATACAATTTAGCAGCACAATCACATGTGGGTGTAAGTTTTGATATTCCAGAGTACACAGTAAACGTAAATGCGCTAGGCACACTTAGATTATTAGAAGCAATCAAGCAAATAAAAAGTAAAAAAAACATTAAGTTTTATCAAGCATCAACATCTGAACTCTTTGGAGCTTCTAAACAAATACCGCAGAAGGAAACAACACCTTTTTACCCAAGGTCGCCCTATGCTTGCTCTAAACTATTTGCACATTGGATCACTATAAATTACAGAGAGTCATATAATTTATTCGCATGCAATGGAATTCTTTTTAATCACGAATCTCCTAGAAGAGGTGAAACATTTGTAACAAAAAAAATTATAAGAGGTTTGTGTAAAATCATAATGGGGATTGAAAAATCACTAACTGTTGGAAACTTATATGCTTTGAGAGATTGGGGATTTGCAGAAGAATATGCAAAAATGCAATGGCTAATATTACAACAAAAAAATCCTGATGATTTTGTTATTGCAACTGGCAAACAATACAGTGTCAAAGAATTTATAAACAGAACAGCTGAGCAAATTGGCTTAAAGTTAGAATGGACAGGTAAAGGAATAAATGAAAAAGCAAAAGTGAAAAAAATCTTCACAAAACAATTAAGAAACGTGAAAATTGGACAGGTTATAATTAGAGTAAATAAAAGATACTTTAGACCAGCCGAAGCAAATAATCTAGTAGGTGATTCAAGAAAAGCAAAACAAAAATTAGGTTGGAAACCAAAAGTTGGTATAGACAAACTAATAAATATTATGTTGGAGGAAGAATTTAAAATATTAAAAAAATGAAATTAACTTATATTTTTTTAATTATTTTCTTATTCCCAGATATTTCTCATGCATATATTGATCCAAATATATTTACGATAATATGGCAAGTGCTTGCTGCTTTTGCATTTTCAATGTTTGCCTACAGCAAGTTAGTATTTAGCCAAATAAAATCATACATAAAATCTTTCAAATTTCTTCTTCCAAATATTCAAAATATTTATTTGAAAGAAATCTATTGTTACACCTTAGTAGTAGCAATTCCAATTATTGCAATTCTTACTAAAGATAACAATGTTTTTGAAAATTTAGATATTTTTCTTACAATTATTTTTCAGTCATCAATTTTAATAATAATTTGGGCCTTCAATTATTTTATAATCAAAGATGTTAAAAATAGCTTTATTTCATCATGTATAATATTTTTATCTGTTCAATTGTATGGGATACTTGAGGGAATTATCATAATTAACTTTGTAACAGCAGATCAATTAAAATATTTTAGAATTATATCACTAATAGTAGTTTTGTTTTCATTAACAATTTTTTTAATTAATTCAAAAAAAATAAATTTTGAAAAATTTTCAAAGTACTTTATTTTTTTTTTAAGTACTTTAGTATTGATTGTTATAGTAGATAGTTTCTCCAAAAAAGCAGATAATCTCAAAAAAGATAATATTTGGGAATACAAGGAAGCAAAAATAGTTAAAAATAAAAGTATTCAAAATGTATTTATACTTCTTGCTGACTCTTATGTTTCACCAGATTATTTTGAAAAATTATATAGCAAAAAAAATAGCTTATATGATTATTTGGAAAAAAATGATTTCGTATTAAAACAAAAATCTTATTCCAATTATTCTGGTACCTTTCTTTCATTGCCGAGTTTATATAACTCAAACTACTTTAAAAATATTAATAAACAAATTTTAAAGAAAAATCTGCAATTGATTGAAAACAGCTTTGTAATGCAAACTTTGTCAAAAAATGGTTACAGTCATAATTTACATAAATGTTATTATGACTACTTAAATAAAAATAAATTTTGTAAAAAGTTAAAAAAATTTCAAAGTCTTAATGAGGATTTAACTTTATTCGAAGCAATCTATTATTATAATAGTCTTTATTCTGCTGCGAGGCATTTTAAAAAAATTCTAAAAATGAATTTTTTTAATAACAATAATTTTAATGATGATAATAATTTAATAAAAAAACATTTGTCGGAGATAATTTCCAATACAAAAAAAAATACCTTTAATACAATAGTTTTTGGTATTCCACACGCACCCTATATTGTAGATAAAAATTGTAATTGGAAAAAAGTATCTAACAATGAATTGACTGTAAATAATTTCCTGATTAAAAATCATGACAGAAGGATAAATGGATATTATGACAATGTTCAGTGTGTTAATAAAGATATTATTTATTCAATTGAAAAAATAAGAGAAAATAACGACAACGCTCTGATTATTTTGATTTCAGATAACGGACCACTTTTACGACCTAATAAATTGGCTGAAAATAATGGTATTAAATTATCTAGTAAAGACAAGCTTGCTTTAGATTATAATTCCTCAATTTTTGCAATTAGTAAAAACTTCAGTTGTGATGAAATGTTAAACACAATCAATTTAGTAAACACATTTAGAGTTATTTTTAATTGCAATTCAAAAATAAAGAATTCAATTTTACCAAAAAAAGTTTACGTATCAGAAATCAATAAAGTTCTGGAAACATTCTTATATTATTCTGATGAATAGTTTTTTTAGATCATTCCTTGAGATTAGAAAATTTAATCAGATTGACTCGAGGTATAAAAAAATAGTTTTTTTTTCAGAAAATAATAGTTACAGCTATTTTTTTAAAAATATAGTTGATGGATTAATTGAAAAGAATATCAAATTAACATTTGTTACAGCTGATAAGAAAGATTTTTTTTTAAATTACAATAACCAAAACATTAAGACTATTTTAATTCCAAACTTTCTTTTCTTACAATTTTTTTTTTCGAACCTAAAGTGTGAAAATTTAATTCTAACTATGCCAGATTTAGGCTCTGGTATTATAAATAAATCTCCTTTCTGTAAAAAATATATTTATATTTTTCATTCTCTTATAAGTATAACTGTTGCATACAAAGAAAAATCTTTTGATAATTATGATGTATTCTTTAGTCCTTCAGTAGTCCATACAGAAGAAATCAAAAAAAAATTTGATGGCATGGGTAAAGAGATAATTAAAATTGGATACCCTAAAATTGAAGAATTAAAAAATAAAATTTCATACATAAAAGAAACAAGTAATATACTAATTGCACCAACCTGGGGTAGTGATAGCTCCCTTTATTCAGAAGTATTATTAGATTTAATAAATTATTTAATTAAAAAAGATTTTACGATAATTTTCAGACCTCATCCTATGTCTTTTAAAAAAGATAAAAAGAAAATTGAGGAAATAGTCTCAAAATTTAAATGGTATGAAAAATTTAAATTAAATTCAGATAATAATAACAATAATGTTTTTTTAGAAGCCAGAATACTTATAACTGATTGGTCTGGTGCAGGTATGGAATTTAGCATGTCAAAAGAAAAACCATCATTATTTATAGATACTAAACAAAGAATAAGAAATAATTCTGTCAAACAAGGAGATAAAATACTTGAAACAACTTTTGAATACTTTTCTAGAAATGAATTAGGAATTATACTAAACAAAGAAAATATTATTAATATAGAGAACATAATCAAAGATTTTGAAAGAAATGCTAAAGTTTATGAAAATAAAATCAGAAATTTTAAAAATAAATATTTATACAATAATGGTAAATCATTAGAGAAAACAATCCTGTCTTTAATGAGTCTATCTGATTAAAGAAAATTTATTAATTTTTTTATTAATTTTATCATGCATTAATAAAGTTGAAATTTTTTTGTTAGATTTTAACAGACTTCTTATTTTAGTTCCGCTTATAAATGTTTTTGATTTTTTTTTACATTCTCTGCATGGTTTGTTAATTACTTTTTTACAATTTTTACACAAAAATGGTTCCTTAAATATTAATATTTTAATTCCTATTTTTTTCTCAAATTTTTTACAATGATATTGAGAAGAATATTTTCTAAAATTATTTTTATATCCGGCATGATCTCTGCCAACCAAAAAATGTGTACAACCATAATTTTTTCTGACAATTGCATGAAAAATAGCCTCTCTAGGACCAGCATATCTCGGATACGAAAGAAAAGATGAAAATATTGAATTTTTACCAGCTATATTAGTTGCAATTTTGTTTGTCACTATTAAAGATTTTTCTTTAAATTCACCTTTTTTAAATTGTCCTATCATTGGTTGTATAAGAATTTTTTTACAGTGTTTTTTTCCAAAATTGTGGATCCAGATATGACCATTGTGTGGGACATTTCTAGTGTGGAAACCGACACAACTTTTATTATTTATTTTTTTTTTAATTATAGATGGATCATCAAAATAAACTTTCTTTAAAATTTTTTTATTAAAATTAATTAAGTTACAATCTAAATAGAATTTTTTTATGTTAAAAAAGTTTTTTATCCCCGGATTATTCATACTATAAAATCCATACAGTTTCTTAATTTGTTTTTTATTTATTTGAAAAATTTCGTTAACTTTGATTTTACATACAAAACTATTTAAAAAAAAAATATCTAAAATTTTTTCATTTATAATTTTTTTTTTTTATTTCTTTATCTACTGGAAAAAGAACAGGAATTGGGAAAAAAAGGTTATTTTCTGTGAGAAAATTATTTGATATCGAATGAAACTCAATATTTGACGAAAATTTTTTTAAAGGTTTAAAAACATTGTTCTGAAGATTAATGATATCACTGAGAATTTGCTTATTTACATTTAATTTCATTATATATTTATGCTTTAGTTAAATTAATGATATAGCTAAAAAATTATTTAATTTAAACATAATTTTTTTAATTATAAAAACATATGTTAGAAAAAAATATTATTAAAATTTCATCTATTTATTCTCATAATTTACGAGAAAGTATAATTTTTTTAATTATAAAAAAAATTTCAAAAAAAAAAATAGTTTTTTCAAAACCAGATAGTGCCGATATTTTATTTGTTGGACCTTATAACAATGGAATTCTAGTTGAAAAAGTATTAAAAAAATTAAAGAAAAATAATTTAATAAATAATTTTTTACCAAATTTAGAATTTCTTAATTTTAAAAGAAATTACAATCCAATAAAAATTTATTTTTCTGAGGAAGGATACCTTAATAATTATAACTTTGACGAAAATTTTCACATAACAACTTTAATGGGCATAAAAAATAAAAATCATTTAAGATTTCCAATTTGGAAAGATTTTATTGATTGGACATCTGAAGGATTTGAGCGTGATAATAATTGTTTAAATGGAAAAAGGTTTGGTAAGCTTTATTCAATAGATAAATTAATGAAACCACAGGGACTAGATTTTTTGAAAAAAAATAATAAAATTACTTTTATTACAAGTCATTTAAAGTATCCAAGAAATATATTTATTGAGAAATTAAAAAATATATTTCCTATCGAAGGTTATGGAAAAATTTTTGATAATAAAATAAAAGATCATAACTCTAGTAATTTTAAAAAAATTGACATATTAAAAAATAACCGTTTCAACTTGTGTCCTCACAATATTTTACTTCCAGGATATTATGATGAAAAAATACCTGATTCTTTTTATGCAAATACAATTCCTATTACCTGGTGCGATAATAATGTGAAAGAGGATTTTAATCCAAACTGTTTTATAAATTTAAATGATTATATAGATAAAAATTTTGGTGAATTAATAGAACTAATGAACACAAAAAAAAAATTAGAAGAATTTGGAAATGAGCCTCTAATTATAAATAAACCAAATCTTGAAAAGGAATTTGATTTTTTGAGATCAATTTTAGAAAAATTATAATTTATTTTAAAAATAAATATTTAGCAGTCTTATCTCTTTTTGATATTATTAGTTTTCTATTTGGAAGTTTGATTTTAAAAAAAGGATCCTTTACGTTAAGAGTAAATTGTTTTTTTTGTCCTTTGTAATATTTAGTTTGTTTATAATGATAAATTGCATATTTACTTGTTACTAAAAAGCTATTGCCATATTTAGGTGGTACCAAAATCTGAAAATAATTATTTGGGGATAATACAAATTTTTCATATTTTCCAAATAACTTTGATTTTTTATCATTATTCACAATTATTGATATGCATTTGCCATATAAACATGAAACCAATTTCCATGTTGAATAATCACCATGAATACCTCTAAACACATTCTTCGTATTTAAACAAACATCATCTTCTACAAAATTTTTTTTTAAAATTTTTAAGTAATTTAATTTATTAAAAGTTTCTAAATATCTTCCTCTTTGGTCTTTAAAATTTGTTAATGGGTAAATCAATTTTAAACCTAATATTTTTGATGTTTTTACTTTCATATTCTTGCTAATATATTTGTTTTATATTTAGTAATATCTAACGTTAATTAAATGTTTTACAATACAGAGTTTTTATCCTTTATAAAATATCTCAATAATTATAAAACTTCAGTATTACAAAAATGCTTAATACAAAAAAACTTCAATATAGAATTTGTGAATTAGCCTCCAAATCTGGCGAGGGCCATGTACCAAGTGCTCTATCGATTCTTGATATAGTCTGGGTGATTTATGATAAATTCATGAATTTAAATAATATTAAAAAACAAAAGTTAAATAGAGAACATTTTATTTTAAGTAAAGGTCATGCTTCTCTAGCTCAATATGTTGTACTAGAAAAAAAAGGAATTATAAAAAAAAAAAAACTAGATACATATTTAAGCTATAATAGTGATTTTGGAGGTCATCCTGACTCAAATAAAGTTAAAGGTATAGAAGCATCAACTGGTTCACTGGGTCATGGAATGCCCATAGCAGCTGGAATTGCATATGCTAAACTTCTTTTGAATATTAAATCTAAAGTCTTCTGCATAGTTGGAGATGGAGAATGTAATGAGGGAACTATCTGGGAGACATGTTTAATTGCAAGTAATCACAAATTAAATAATTTAATTTGTATAATAGATAAAAATAAGTCAACAGATAGAGCTATAAAAATTGATAATATTAGGAAAAAATTTTTATCATTTAATTGGAATGTTGTAACTTGTAATGGTCACAGTCATGAAAATTTAATTAAGGTGTTAAAAAAAAAATCTTCTAAACCACTAGCAATTATTGCTAATACCATAAAAGGTAAGGGAGTAAAATTTATGGAGCTAAATCAACATGAGTGGCATCACAAAAAAATTGATAATCTAACTTTAAAAAAAATAAAAAATGAAATTTTTAAAAAATGAGAAAGCAATTTATAACTACGACGGAAATTATATTTAAAAAATATAAAAATCCTATTTTATTATTAGGAGATATTGGTGTTTTTGGTTTCAGAAATTTATTAAAAAAGTTTTCACAAAGAGCAAAAAATATTGGGATATTGGAGCAAGCAACAATTAGTTTTGCCGCTGGATTATCTAAGATGGGATTTATTCCTATTGTCCATACAATTGCACCCTTTATAGTCAACCGAGCTTTTGAACAAATTAAGATAGATTTTGGATATCAGAAATTAAAAGGTAAATTTGTTACAATAGGAAGTTCATATGATTATGCTGCTTTAGGCTGTACACATCATTGTCCGGATGATGTTAATTTAATGCTGAATATTCCAAATATGCAAGTTGTTGTGCCTGGAAATTCTAAAGAGTTTGAGGAAATTTTTTTCAAAACTTTTAATCAGAAAGATCCTTTTTATTTCAGACTAACAGATAAAGAAAATAATTATCCTCTAAAGGTAAAATTTGGAAAAATAAATCATATCCAAACAGGTAGTCAACTTACTCTTATTCTTGTGGGTCCTGTATTAAATTATATCGATTTTAATTTGTTAAAATCTTACAATATAAATATAATTTATGTGACTACACTTCGACCTTTAGACACTATTAATTTAAAAAAAATCAATAAAAATATAAGTAAATTTCTTATTATTGAACCATTTTATTCATCTTATCTTGAGTCGAAATTGTTAGAAATTTTTAATAAAAAAATAATTATAAAAAATATTAGTGTACCATATAAATTTTTAACTAATTACGGAACAAAAAAAGAACATGATATAAAAAATGGGTTTTTTATGAAAAGTATAAAAAAAAAGATAGATGAAATTATTTTTATTAAATGAAAAATATTTTTTATAAACTTATAATTTTACCAACAAAGGATATTTATAAAAAAAATAATTACAAATTTTTAAAAAATAAAAAAATTTTAATTACTGGCTCTACTGGTTTAATTGGTCATTATTTTATTGGTTTCTTTTATCATTCTTTAAATTCTAAATTTTCCCCAAAAAAAATTGATTTGATTCATAAGAGTAATCTTCCAAATTACTTAAAACCTCTTAATAAAATAAAGAAAATTAACTTTATAAAAAAAGATATAACCAAAATAGATCTAAAGAATGATAAGTATGATTACATAATACACTTATCTAGCTACGGGCAACCTTTAAAATTTTTAGATAAACCGCTTGAAACATTTGAATTAAACACTGAGGTGCTTAAAAAATTATTATTAAAAACTAAAAAAAAAGGTGGTTTTCTTTATTTGAGCACAAGCGAAGTTTACAGTGGTATTAATAAGCAAAATTTTGAAGATAAAATAGGTAACTCTAATACAAACCATATTAGAGCATGTTATATTCAATCAAAACTTGCTGGAGAAACTTTAGTTAATATATTTAAAAGAAAATTTAATATAAATGCAAAATCTGCAAGATTATGTCTTGCATACGGACCAGGTAACAAACAAAATGACAAAAGAGTTCTTTATCAATTTATTGAAAAAGCTTTAACAAAATCAAAAATTAGTATGCTAGACCCAGGTCTTAACATAAGATCATATATCTACGCTTTAGATGCAGTCGAAATGTTAATTAACATTTTATTTGAAGGAAAAGATGAAATATATAATGTTGGAGGAAAAGAAATAGTAAGTGTAAAAGAATTAGCAAAAAAAATATCAAAATTAACAAATTCTAATTTATATATTCCGAAGCAAAGAAAAAATAATATAGGAGCTCCAAATAGATCTACTGTAAGTATAAAAAAATATGAGAGCGAATTTGGAAAAAAAATTCTTTTTCCCCTTGAAGCAGGATTAAAATATACAATTGAGTGGCAAAAAAGCTTATATAATGTGAAGTTTTAGTTTATGTTTTTTTTTTTCAGTTAGATCAATTATTAAAAAATTTTTTTTCATTTTTAAAATTTTTATTGGACAAACCATAGAAAAAGAAAAATTAATAGAATTTATTAAAAAAATTAAGCCAATTTCTCACGAAATTGAAATGACTAGACTTGGTGAAGAAAAAGATGGTGGTTACTTTGTTCCCAAAAATTTAAACAAAATTGATTTTTGTATGACTGCTGGAGTAGGTGATTTAATTCAATTTGAATACGATTTAGCCGAAAAAGGTATTAAATGTTTCATGGCAGATTTCTCTGTATCTAAACCACCTTTAAATCATAAAAACTTTTATTTTTTAAAAAAGTATATTGGCAATGATCCTGGTAACAATCCTAATGATGAATATATTTCATTTGACGAATGGAAAAATTCGACATCTATAGATCTAGATACACAAAAAGGTATATTAAAAATTGATATTGAGGGTTTTGAATATGATCTTTTAAACAATTTAGATAAAAAGATTATAAAAAAATTTTCAATAATAATTATTGAATTTCATCATCTTAATTCCATACTTAATCCATTAGCTTATGAATATGTAAATAATATTTTTAATAAAATTCTTGACAGTCATAATATAATTCACTTCGAAAACAATAAAGTTACAAAACCTGTTGAATATATTAAAAATGAAAAACTTTATGACATGGTTGAAATAACTTTTTTAAATAAAAAAGGTATATAATTTGAATTTAGTTGTCGTAAAGTACAACAAATTGGCTGGTATAGGAGACCATATTCTATATGCTTTAAACAGATTAAGTGTAAGAAAAAAAAATGAAATAATTTATTTTAATTTTAATAATTTTTTTTACACAAATAATAAAAAGAAAAATTTATGGGAGGAATTTTTTTTACAGCCTTTCCATGAACTA
>MDTG01181563.1_pt1 | contig 16749 bp, 17 predicted proteins | sample 811421 | NCBI WGS metagenome assembly MDTG01 (sample SAMN05326645, study PRJNA326480) | marine metagenome | isolation source: seawater | place: Pacific Ocean: South East | collected 2011
GAATGGTAAGAGAATTAATTGATGATACAGACCTTGTTTTTGTTGCTGCAGGAATGGGTGGAGGAACTGGAACTGGTGCTGCTCCTGTAATTGCCGAAATAGCCAGAGAGTCAGGAGCTTTAACTGTTGGAGTCGTGACCAAACCGTTTGGATTCGAAGGAATAAATAGGCAAAAGCAAGCACTAGAAGGAATTAATACTCTCAGAAATTATTGTGACACTTTGGTTGTTATTCCAAATGACAGGTTAATGCTTATAGCTGATGATGACCTGACTATGGACGCCGGGTTTAAGCTTGCTGACGATGTGTTAAGGCAGGGAGTGCAGTCAATTGCTGAGGTTGTTGTTAATCCAGGAGAAATTAATTTAGATTTTGCAGATGTTAAAACAATAATGAAAAATGCTGGAGCTGCATGGATGGGTATTGGAGAATCTTCAGGAGAAAATAGGGCCGTTGAAGCGGCAAAGGAAGCTATCCAAAGTCCACTTTTGGAGACATCAATAGAAGGCTCAAGAGGTGTAATTTTTAATATAACAGGTCCTGAAAATGAAAATCAGTTAACTATGAAAGAAATTGAAGATGCGTCAGGCCTCATATCAAAAGAAGCTCACCCAGAAGCAAAAATAATTTTTGGTACAGCATTTGATTCAACCCTAACTGAAGAAGTAAAAGTTACAGTGATAGCTACAGGGTTCCCAGAATCAGAATTTATGTATAACGATTCTGCAAGAACTGAAGAAAATATTGCCTCAAATATACCTGAGCAATTAGATTTAGATTTGCCTCCATTTCTTAGGAATTCAGCTCAATAAAACGTTAAATAGGTATTGAATATACACTACAATTGGTGTATATTCTATTTTTACACACTATATTTAGTGTTTTATCAAAATCAACAAAATTAATATGAATTGTCCTTCTTGTAGTTTTAAAAATACAAAAGTTATAGAGTCAAGAGAATCTTCTGACTCAATTAGAAGAAGAAGGGAATGTCTTGATTGCTACAAAAGATTTACAACTTATGAAAAAATTCAAATTTCTTCACTAGTTGTTATAAAAAATGACTACACTAAAGAACCTTTTTCTCTTGATAAGCTTGAAAAAAGTATTAAGATAGCTTGCACCAAAAGGCCAGTAGATAATAAAGACATTAATAAATTAATTCTGGAAGTTGAAAAAGAAGTCAATTCTCTTAATCAGCCAACTATAGAGAGTAAAAAAATCGGGGAAATAGTTATAAATAAACTACGTACTCTTGACGATGTCGCATATATTAGATTCGCGTCAGTCTACAAAGATTTCAAAGACTTAAGTAATTTTGAGAACGAACTAAATCAATTGTTAAAAAAGTAAATATCATAAAAAAAGAAAGGGAAGTAATAGTGAACCAAGAAGATATAAGTAAATCACAATCATCATTAGAATTAGATCAAGAGCAGGGATCAGGTGATTTTTTTTCACAAACAGAGCCACATAATATTGAAAATAATTTTAAACCAGCTGAAATCAGCGAGAATGCAAAAGTTGTTTTAGAACATAGATATCTACTTAAAAATGATAGTGGAGACGTAGCAGAAGATCCTGATGGGCTTTTTAGAAGAGTAGCAAGTGCTCTTGCTAAACCAGATAAGTCTTATGGTGCTTCTACTGAAGAGATTAAAGAAACTACAGAAGAATTCTACCAAATGCTATCTAGTCTAGAATTTCTAGCAAATTCACCTACATTAATGAATGCCGGAACAAAGGCAGGGACATTATCAGCATGTTTTGTGTTACCCCTTGAGGATAGCATGGAAGGAATAATGAAAACAGCCCATGATGCGGCAATGGTTCAAAAATATGGTGGCGGGACAGGATTTGCTTTATCAGAATTACGACCAAAGGGTTCTACTATTAAAACTACACATGGCAAAGCCTGTGGGCCAATAGCTGCACTTAAATTACTTTCTTCCGTATCTACGCTTGTCACACAAGGAGGAAAAAGAGACGGTGCAAATATGGCAGTTATGAATGTTCACCATCCTGATATTGAAGAGTTTATTGATTGCAAAACACAAGAGGGAGAAATTCATAACTTTAATATATCTGTTGGGGCAACTGATGAATTTATGAAAGCAGTAAAAGAAAAGAAAGATTTCAATTTGATTGACCCAAAAACCAAAAAAGTAGTTGCCCAAAAGGATGCATACAAACTGTTTAGAAAAATTGTTCAAGGCGCATGGAAAAATGGTGAACCAGGAATGATATTTCTAGATGAAGTTAACAGAAAAAGCCCTGTTAATCATTTAGGAGAAATGACAGCCACAAACCCTTGTGGAGAACAACCTTTGCTTCCTAATGAATCATGTAACTTAGGTTCTATAGATTTGGCTAAATTTGTTAATGAAGATGAAACTGACCTTGACTGGAATAGGTTAAAGAAAACAACAAGAACAGCTGTACATTTTTTGGATAATACGATTGATGCAAACAAATATGCTATTCCTGAGATAAAAAAAGCTAACAAACTAAGCAGAAAAATTGGCTTAGGTGTTATGGGATTTGCGGATATGCTTATTAGGATGAATATGAGCTATGATTCGGAAGAGGCAGTTGATATGGGAAGAAAAGTTATGAAATTTATTCAAACTGAAGCTGATATTAAATCCGAAGAACTTGCAGATAAAAGAGGTCCTTTTGAGGGATGGGAAGGAAGTCGACCGCAAATAAATGGTGACAAGCCAATTAGAAATGCTTGCAGATTGACTGTTGCCCCTACAGGAACCATATCTATGATTGCTGGGTGTTCATCTGGAATTGAGCCTGTATTCTCTCTAGCTTACAGAAAACATAACATTCTTGAAGGGAAAACTTTGTACTACGTAGATAAAAATCTAGAAAAAGTAGCAAAAGAAAAAGGTTTTTATAGCGAAGATTTGCTTGAACATCTTTCCAATGGTGGCTCTCTGCAAGACAGAGAAGATGTGCCAACTGAAGTGAAAAAAGTGTTCAGAACTGCTCCAGACATTAATCCAGAATACCATGTAAGAATGCAGGCAGCTTTCCAAGAAAGTGTTGACGCAGGTATATCAAAAACAATCAATTTTCCGAACGAAGCATCGGAAGATGATGTTACAACCACATACATGCTAGCTTGGGAACTAAAATGCAAAGGAATAACCGTATACAGATCTGGGAGCAGAGAAAAAGAGGTTTTAACTAGCGGGACTTCAGAAAATGAAACAGAAGCTTCTGTTGATTCAAAAATTGGATTTGTATCTGCTACAGAAAGACCTTCCGAATTATTTGGGGTGACAAGAAGAGTTTATACAGGCAGGGGGAATCTATATGTAACTGTAAATATGTCAGAAGATGGCAAACCTTTCGAAATATTTGCTGCTCTTGGAAAAGCAGGGGGAAATGATTCAGCTATGGCCGAGGCAGTTTCTAGGATGGTTTCCTTGACGCTAAGGTCCGGGATAGATCCTAAAGCTTCAATAGAGCAACTGAAAGGGATAACGGATGTGCCTGCGTGGAATGAAGGCGAACTTATCAGATCAGTTCCTGATGCAATAGCAAATGTTTTAGAAAAGATATACGAACCAAAAAAAGAATCTGCACCTCTTTCAATAAATGAGTTGAATGACGAGACATTAATATCAGAAAATAAAAATACTGATATTGCCAATGTATTGCAAGGAGAAACTTGCCCTGAATGTCCGTCAACTTTAGCATTTGAAGAAGGGTGCCAGAAATGCTATTCCTGCGGTTATAGCAAATGTTAATTAATAAAAATAAAATTTAGCTGTGAAAATTCTTCTGATAGGTGGAGGAAGTATGGGCGAAGCCTTTGCTTCCAGCATTATTAAATCTGGCAATAAAGATGTATATGTAGCTGAACCAAATAAAGATCGAAAAGAATATTTAAACACAAAACTTAATGTTAAAATATCAGGTGCTGAAGATGTATATAATCAAATTGATGAACTTCTGCCAAAATCAGAAATAATAATTTTATGTATTAAACCTCAACTTTTTAATGAGGTGTCAAGCAAATTAAAAGGAACTATTGATTCAAAAAAAATTGTAATTTCTATTTTAGCTGGAACAAGACTTGATAAAATATGCGATCAATTAAAAATTGATAATGCTATTCGAGTTATGCCAAATACACCAAGTCAAATAGGAAAAGGCATATCGGTGTGGAAATCAAAAAAAGGATTGTCAGTAAAAGTGGAGGAAGAAGTTATAAGTATCCTTGAATGCTTAGGAGTATCTATTAAAACTGATAATGAATCTGATATAGATAAAGCTACAGCAATAAGTGGTAGCGGCCCTGGGTACATATTTTTAATAATGGAAATAATTGAAAATATTGGAATCGAATTGGGACTTAGCAAGGAGGTAAGTAAAAAGTTAGTAACTGAGACTTTTTTAGGAAGTAGCATTTTAGCAATAGAAAAAAGTAAAGGTTTTAAAGAACTAAGAGAAGATGTTACTTCACCAAATGGGACTACAGATGCTGGCATAAAAGAGATGATGAAAAATAAATTAGACCATTCAATTCAGTCAGGAATTATAAAAGCTTACGAAAGATCAAAGGAAATAAGTAATGATTAGCTCTTTTCTAGTTTATCTTTTAGAAATAATGTCGTGGGGAATAGTTGCGCGTGCTCTTTCTTCATGGATTCCAGATGCAGGAAAATATACTGCAGTTCAGATATTATTTAAATTAACTGACCCTTTGATAAAACCTATTCAAAAAGTACTCCCTACTCCTGGAATGATCGATTTTAGTCCTTTAGTGAGCATAATACTTATACAAATAATGATACGAATTATTCAATAATGAAATGTTACTTCTTCGGAAGTCAACGCTAAATGATCCCCATTTTCTTTCTCAACTACCAATAACCCCTCACTATTTACCCCGATAGGTTTACAGGAAATATACTTGGAAGTTTCTGTATTTCTAATATTAATATTTTTTTGGGGTATTAATATATTATTTTTCCAATGATTAAAAATATCCAAATAATCTGAATTTAAGCTTTCAGATAAAGAAATAATTAACTTATAAAATACATTATAGATATCAAAAACTAAATCGTTTTCTATTCTCAAGCTAGTAGCTTTAAAATCAAAATTTTCATAATCACTCAATTCAGTATTAACGTTTATCCCTATACCTAAATTAACAACGGAATATTTTTGACTTGAAAATGTTTTAATTATTATTCCACTTATTTTTTTATCATTTACTAAAATATCATTTGGCCATTTTATTACTATATGTTCATCTCTTTTTAAGAAAAATTTGATTGTATTCAGCACAGATATAGTTGAAATTACTGGAATACGATTTAATTTTCGAGAATCTAATTTTATTGGAACTGATAATAGTAAATTTTTTCCTAGCGGAGATTCCCAGTGCCTTCCAAATCTTCCTTGACCTTTATTTTGAAAATTGGCTACTATTATTTTATTAATAATATTTTTTTTAATATTTTCATCCACAATAGTCATAGTTGAAGGAATAGAATCAAGCCAATCTACTGAATAATTATTAAAGAAATTAGACCCTAATACCCCAGAAATATTTTTATACTTTTTTTCTAAATCACTTAGTAATATTTTCACGTTGACAATATAATTTATTTTTATATATTTAATTTTGTATTTTAAATTGGAGTTTAATGGATTATACAGAATTTACTAAAGCAAGACGCTTTAGGGAAAGATTTGCAATAAATATTTTACGATCGATTGCAATGATTTCTATTCTCACAACAATCGCAATTTTATTTTTCCTTTTTTATGAAACATTTAATTTTTTTACAAATGAAATGGAAGATGGTGGATTTGTAAAACCTTGGGAGTTTTTATTTGGTACAAAGTGGACTCCTCTCTTTAAGCCTCAAAGTTTTGGAATTTTACCTTTAGTTGCGGGAACATTATTAGTAACAATTATTGCCGTAATAGTAGCCTTGATTCTTGGTTTATCTATAGCAGTTTTTTTATCTGAATATGCACCTGAAAATATTAGAAGGATTATTAAACCTATTTTAGAAGTATTAGCTGGAATTCCTACTGTGGTGTATGGTTACTTTGCGCTTACCTTTGTTACTCCAATAATTATGAATATTGTTGGCTCTTTTGGTGGAAATATTATTATTTTCAATGCATTAAGCGCAGGATTAGTAATGGGACTAATGATTACTCCAATGGTATCTACAATTAGCGAAGATGCTTTAATATCTGTCCCCCAAAGTTTGAGAGATGCATCATATGCAATGGGCGCTAAAAAATTCCAAACAGCATTTAGAGTTGTTGTTCCAGCTGCCCTATCAGGAATATCTGCATCTGTAATATTGGGAATATCTAGGGCAATAGGGGAAACAATGATTGTTACAATTGCTGCAGGATCTACTCCAAACTTTACATTTAATCCACTAGAATCTATACAAGCAATGACAGCTTTTATAGTGCAAATTAGTCTTGGAGAAGCCCCTCACGGATCATTAGAATATAATACGATTTTTGCTGTTGGCTTGCTACTTTTTATGATGACACTATCTTTAAATATTTTTGGTAAATGGTTAGTAAGCAAATATTCGGAGAATTATTAATGAAGACAGAAAAATTAAGTTTTAAAAGGCGAACCAGAATAGATTATTTTGTAAACTATCTGCTTTTTTTCTCTGTTGTTATTGCATTTATAACATTGGCTTCTTTAATTATTGATATTTTTTCTGATGGATGGAAATGGTTTGATTGGCAATTTTTTAACAGCTATCCTTCAAGGAAACCTGAACTTGCAGGAATAAAAGCAGCTTTTTATGGAACAATATGGGTTATGTCGATTACGGCACTTTTATCAATCCCTATCGGTATTTCTACTGCACTGTATTTGGAAATGTTTGCTGATGATTCCAAGTTTAATAAGTTTATAAAAGTTAATATTAGTAATCTTGCAGGTGTACCTTCTATTATTTATGGAATAATTGGAATGGCCATATTTGTTGAGTTTTTTCAAATGGGTAGGGTAATTCTTGCAGGTGCATTAACTATGACATTACTTATACTTCCTATAATTATTATTGCTAGTCAAGAAGCCATTAAGCAAGTACCAAGTTATTATATGGACGCTGCTTTAGCTTTAGGGGCAACAAAATGGCAAGCAGTTGTAAAAGTTATTTTGCCTCAATCAATTCCAGGAATGGTAAGTGGTTTTATTCTTGCAATGTCTAGGGCAATAGGAGAATCAGCGCCAATGATTGCAATAAGTGCACTTGTATACATAACATTTTTACCTGAAGGTCCGCTGGATAGATTTACTGTGATGCCAATACAAATATATAACTGGATATCACAACCACAAGATGACTTTCGCGGTATAGCAGCAGCAGGAATAATATTACTTTTGATTATGTTATTGTCACTTAATTCATTGGCAATATTTTTAAGAGATTATTTCCAAAGAAGGAATTGATGTCTAATACATATTGGTTAATAAATTTAAAATCAGATGAATATATTAAAAATTCTTCAAATAAAAGGAATCAAATTTTTATGGATAAAGATAAAAAAAAGGTTACTAGGATGTCCAATGGCGATAAGTTAATTTATTATATTGGGGACAAAAATTGCTTTGTTGGAATTTCAGAAATAAAGAGCAATGCCCCTGAAGAATTAACCAATAAAAATTTATCCATAAAAGTTAAAAAATCCAACCATCTTAATATAAATAACTCTGTAGACGGAGATCAGGTAGGCCCTAGCCTAGATTATGTAAAAAGATGGGCACCGGAAAGATGGAGATTGGCAATGGTAGGGTCTTTACATATCGTATCTCAAAATGACTATAATCTAATTAATTCATCAATAAAGTCTCATTTAGGCTAAGTTTTTATAAATGATTTAAAATTTTCCTTTGTCCTCTCCCCTACCAACTCAACAGATAAATTTTTAATGGAGGCTAATTCATTAGCTACTAAAACAACATCTTTTGGTTCAGTCCATCTTTCTCTATTTTTTTTAAAATATTGAGGATACGAATCGGTCTCTATAACAATATCGTCAATAGAAAGTTTCTTAGCAACCTCTTTGAGATAATTGTTTCTTAACAATGTTTTAGCAAAAGATATTTTAAATCCTAAATTTATCATTTTTTTTGCTTCCTCATAATTACCATCAAAATAATGAACAGCCCCTCCATGCATATGATCTTTAAAATTCTCTAAAACATTATATGAATCTTCCATTGAAAACCTTGTGTGAAATACTATTGGCAGATCATTATCTATAGCTATCTGAATTTGTTCCTCAAACACTCTAATTTGAACTTTTTTATTTGGTGAAAAATCTTGATAATCTAATCCGATTTCACTTATCATTGAAATATTTTCATCGAGCATGTTCTTCAATTCTAATAAATCATTTTTCCAATTATCTGTGAGATCAGAAGGATGCAAGCCTATGCCTGCCACAATATCTGGATATTTATTTGCCAGTTCAATAGACTTTATTGAATCTTCAATTGTAGTTCCACTAGAAACTACTAATTCAACTCCTGATTCTCTCCACCTTTTAACTATTAAAGGAATTTCATCATCAGTATATTGAGACAAATGTGTGTGAATATCTATAAACATAATATAATTTATGATAAGGCATAATTCATGGATGAAAAAGAAAAAATAAATATAATAAAACAAATCCAAGATTCAAAAATTCAACTTTGTATTAGTTTTTCTGGTGCTGGATTTCAATTTTTGAATGATATATTGAAATTAGAAGGTGCTTCAAAATGTTTATTGAATGCAGATATCCCTTACTCTAAGGAATCGTTAAATCAAAATTTTCAAATATATGAACCCTTTATAACAAGAGATAATACAAAAAAATTAGCAATGAGTTCTCTGAATAAATTTTCAAAAAATAACAGTACTAACCTAATAATTTCAATAGGATGTACGGGCTCTTTAAAAACTTACTATAAAAAAAAGGGTGATGAAAAAGCTTGGATATATTTCTTAACTTCTGACAAACAAGAATATTGCTTCTATTTAGAATTTTATAGGGATTTAGAAAAGCCACTAACAAGAGAATTTCAAGATGAACTTATTAATGGAATGATCATGACAAAATTAAGGGAATTTATAAATAATAATTATAAATTTTATGCTCAAACTTCTAGTGAATCTAAAACAATAAAAGTTGACTCTGAGGATATTGCCACAATACATTCAGGTCCTCGTGAATAAATAATATGAACAGCAAAGAATATACTCAAATATTAGAAGGACATAAAAAATTTAACATCTTAGAAAATGGAAGGGTTATTGCTGAAGAATTTATAAGTAAATCACTAATTCTCTCTGGATCTTTTAATCCTTTACATAATGGTCATATAAAATTATTAGAAGCTGCAAAAAATATGACTAAATTAGAGCCATTTTTTGAGATATCTATATCTAATGTAGACAAAAGAAACATAAGCTTAGAAGACTTAAACTCTAGAATTAGTCAATTTTATAATATTGGTAAAATATTAATAACCAACAGCGCAACTTTTGAAGATAAAAGTAATTTATTTAAAAAAAGTATATTTGCAATCGGATATGATACTGCAGTTAGAATTTTAGACAATAAATATTATGAAAAAGACATTAAAGAGTCTTTATCGAATATTAAAAAAAACGAATGCTCCTTCTTAGTCACAGGTAGAAAAATTAACGGAAAATATAAATACTTAAATGATCTGGAGATTGAATACCATAAAGGCCTATTTTCAATTATTCCAGAAGAAAATTTCAGACTTGATATATCGTCTACAGAAATTAGAGATAAATTATAATTCAGCAAATGATAATTCAGCAGCTTTAATTGTAATTTCTATATCAGAAATATCATGTGATGATGACATATGCCACCTGCCATTTTGAGACAATCTTATTCCATTTAAAAGCATTAATTTAGAAAATTCTCTGTATTTTTCTTGATCAACATTATTAGCATGATCTCTATAATTTTTTATGCTATCTAGATTTGTAAAACTTAAATAAAAGACACTCCCTAAACCTTGTATTAATATATCAATGTCATGCTTTTTTGCCACTTCTTTTAAGCCTTTTATAAGAATGTCTCCATTTTTATTTAATGACTTATAGAAATCCTCATTATTAAGTAAATAATCTAATGTTGCATGAGCTGCTGAAACTGACATTACATTCGTATTAAAACTTCCTCCATGCACCACATTTCCATTTGACATATAATCCATAATCTCTGGTTTTCCAGCAAGCATAGCAATTGGAAATCCACCTGCCATTGATTTTGCATAAGTTGATAGATCAGGTTCAACTCCGTATATTTCTTGCGCTCCCCCTAATGCAACCCTAAACCCTGTTCCTACTTCATCAAAAATTAACAATATTCCATGTTGATTGCACAACTTTCTTAAATTCTCTAAATATCCTGGGTTGGGAAGGATAACATTTGAATTCCATAAAATTGGCTCCGTTATTATTGCAGAAATATCATTATGAACTTTTAAAATGCTCTCAAGTGCTTCAATATCATTCCAGGGGGCTATTACTACCTCATCTGCTGTTCCTTTAGATATTCCTCCAGATTCAGCAATCGGGTCAAATAAAGTTTCTTCTGAGGAAACATCAGGATGCGAATTATATAAAACAGAATCCATCCACCCATGGTAATGACCTTCGAATTTTAGAAACTTATTCTTATTTGTAAAAGATCTAGCAAGACGCAATGCTATTTGAACTATTTCTGTTCCTGAGCTTGCATATCTAACTTTACGCTTAAATGGCAAAGTTTTTTCAACAAACTCTGATAGTTCATTCTCTTTCTTTGTTTGCCCAGTTAAGCAAAAACCATCTTGCATATCTTGATAAACTGAGTTGGTAATAAAATCAGGGGAATGCCCAAAAATATTTGGCCCCATACCCATAACATAATCTATAAATTCATTGTCATCTACATCCGTCATTTTGCTGCCTTTTGCAGATTTAAAAAATAAAGGAACTGGCCACTCTGTTTGTCTAATACTACTACTTACTCCACCGGGTACCATTTTTTTGGCTTCTTCGTAGAGTTTTTTGCTATTATCAAATTTCATTATTAAATCCTTTAAATATTAAATTACTAATAATTATTCCGCTGATAGTAACTCAGGGGGTCAAAATTAAAGTCTAAATAATTATTCAGCCAATCAATTCCTAAATTTCTTGCTCTTTCATAAATTTCTTCTTTTTCAGGGCGAATACTAATAATATCTTGAAATTCTTGGTTGAACATTTCTTCTGTAAATTTTTTGCTATGAGCATCTCCAGTATCATGGCATATTGAACTATGCATTATTCTTTGTGCCGTTTGTGCAATTGAAATCCTTGCAGTAGCTAGGTCTTCCATTAATGCTGGTCTTTTCCCAGCCACTCCTTCAAGACTATCTATTCCTTTGGCGCCTCTTCCATTAAACCATCCTTCTAGGTATTCAATAATAGTTCTTACGTTTCTTCTGGTACCTTCTTTAGTAAGTTCTCCTTCAGGCTTAAGATTTATATTAGATAATGGATACAATTCAGGATTTTTCATATCTTCTGTAGGAGCCCAACCAGATGAATGCAAATCTTTAAAAGGTTTGGATGCAGTCTCCATATGATAAATATGAGCAACCCAACCTCTTAGGAATCCATTTTCAGCCTCCCAAGTTTTATCTGAGGTTATAGATGATGCAGCCATTTTGTTTATATCTTCATCTCTACTTGGTAAAGCTGTAGCCATTCCCCCAATAGGTACACCTCCGTGCTTTAAACATACTGCTACCAAATGCCTGAAAATACTAACCATAAAAGGGGTAGATGCAACATTAACTTCGAACCTATCCGGCCACACAAGATCAGGTCTACCCATTATAAATTCTAATACGCTAGCCTTTAAATCCCATCTAGCGGCGTTAAATCCAGCAGAATATTTACCAAGAGAAAATAAAATATTTTCCATATTTAATGCTATTGGGAGTGACTCGACTAGCATAATAGCTTTTATCTTATTGCTATCTAAATTATCTATAACTCTACAAGCTTCATCAAAAAACTCTTTCCAAAAAATTGCTTCATTTTCTGTTTCTAACTTTGGAATATAAAAATATATAAAATCTCCCTTTTTTTGCTGTTCTCTTCCGCAATGCATAAGGGTAAGAGTTGTTCCTAAAATTGAAGCTGAAATGGGGTTTCCATCAATTAAGAAATCTTCTTCATCTAATAACAAGCCTCTTTCTCTGTGCATAAAAAAGGGTAGTTTTCCAGGAACAACTTCATAGTTTTTTTTCTTTTCCTCATCATAAAATTTAAGATTTCCGATCACAGCACCTTTTCGATTAATTGCTGAATTAACAGTATCTTGGAGAGTATGCCCTGATGCATCTTCATCGTCATCTAAATCGCCATCTGCCCTAAACCCGCTAGGAGTTGGATTTAATCCGTTAATAAACATTGATGTCTGAGAAGAAGGTCCGGATATTTCTATTCCAGGTATAAATAGTTCGTCTGGCACATCTAGCTTCCATTCATTGCTGTTAGATGATTCAGTAAAAAGCTTTTCTACCGGATTAATATCAGAATCTTTTATAATTTCATGTAAATTTTTCTTTCTAATGGACCTGAACTTATTAATTTTATTTGAAAATTTATCATGTAGCTTTTCTAATACATCTAAAACTTCAGAAGTAAAAACAATATCAGAACCAACACACTCTTTATATTCTATTCTGCCATTTTTTTTCATTTTATCTTTCAGATCTTTGAATAGTTATTTCTGCTAAGTAAAGCTCGCCTGTTATAAGTTCATTTTCTCCAAAAGTACTATATAAACTTGGAGCCTCTACACTATTAGGGATAATTGTTAATTCAAATGAGTCATAAGTATTAGAATCTCCCAGCCCAGAATCAATTGCTTCTAGTTTGTATTTAATAATTTCAAACTCAGCATTCTCAGAAGTATCTCCTGTTTTACTTATTGGCATAACAAGTCCAGTGCCCTGAATATCAAATTTAAATCTCACCTCAGCTAATCCAGTCATAATCAAAGAATTTGAGTTTAAATCATAAGGCTTGGATACATAACTATCTACTGTAGTTGCCTTAAATTCTAAATGAAAATTATTAAATATAGCCGATCCTTTATTTCTTGTCTCCCATTTAAAAGGGGTGTCAAAACTTTCAGATATGTAAACTAGGTGATATCTATCAAAAGAAAATGAGTCTTTTAATTCTACAACTCCACTACCGTCACTTAACTCAAAAACTCTTTTTAATATCCCTCCCCCTGATGCATAGTTATTTGTTACCTTCTCTACCCTCTCTTTAAGTTCTAGGGAAGTCATTTTATAGGATTCTATTTCTGATTTAGCATCAAGAATCTGATCAGAAGATCTAGCATTAACAAGATATTGATAAACATTTAGAGCAATCAAGGCCGATAAAATTATAAAAATTAGCAATACTAACGGATTTTTATATAAATTATTTTTTTGGGTCAAGTTCATTTTTATATTAAGTATTTAAATTAATCATATTTTATATTAATTTAAATTATATAATTTAAAAACAAATACTATCGGGGATTAAAATGTCATATCAAATAAACTCAAATTATTCACCAGTTCCTAGTTGGTGCAAACTTCCATACGGAATGACTTTCAAAAACGATGCTACGTCAGTTGCCGTGGATTCCAAAGATAATGTATATGTTTTCTGCAGAGGCCCTGTTCCTTTATTCATATTTGATTCTGAAGGAAATTATATTAATAGTTGGGGGGAAGGAGAGTTTTTAAGACCTCATGGTATTTGTTTAGATAAAAATGATGATCTCTATTTAATTGATGATCAAGGCCATATGATAGAAAAAAGAACAAAGGAAGGAAAATTAATATTCAGGTTGGGTGAGAAAGGGAAATCGTCAGTAAGACAAAGTGGAGATATTTTTAATCTACCAACTGATGCAATTGTTGACCCTGATAATGGAGACATATTTATAAGTGATGGCTATGGAAATTCTAGAGTTCATAAATTTGATACTGAGGGAAACTACATTAAATCATGGGGAGAGCCTGGATCTGATGAAGGAAAATTTAGCTTACCTCATAATATCGCTATCACCTCTGACAAGAGATTAATAGTAGCTGATAGAGAAAATTTTAGATTACAGATATTTGATACTGAAGGAAATTTTCTTGACCAATGGCACATACATCACCCTATGTCAGTAACCACCGATAGTAAAGACAACATTTACGTTGGAGAAATGGGTCCTCCCCCTGTACAAGAAGGGGTGAAAAATCTAGGAAATTGTGTTTCTATTTTAAATTCAGAAGGCGAATTAATTGAAAGATTAGGTGACGAACTTCCAGGTTCAAACGACAATCAGTTTGTTGCTCCTCACGGTATAGCTGTTGATTCAAATGGATCAATATATGTTGCTGAAGTTGCTTGGACATTCTGGTTCTCTAGGCAAGAAAATCCTCCAATTGGAGAAATTCCTAGTTTAAGAAAGTGGCAACGTAATGATTGATGTTAATTCAATAATAATACTACTTGGATTTTTATTGGTAAGCATGCTTTTATGGTTTACCAAAAATAAAGAAAAGGCCAGCTCTTTTGAAGAGAAATTAGAATCTGAAGTTAAAGAGCTTGACGAGACTTTAATAAAAAGGCACCAAGATTTATTAAGAGAAATTAATGATATTAATTCAACATTTTCTAATAGTATTGGAAACTTTGAAAAAACATTTGAATCATATTCTAAGGAGAGTATCGAAGAAACTCGTAAATTAAACCAGTTACTAAAAAATAATCAGCAAAGAGGAGCGTGGGCTGAAAGAATATTAGACGACCTATTAAAGCATATAGGCATGATTGAAGGAATAGAATATGAAAAACAAGCGATTGGGTTGAAGGATGAAGACGGAGAAGATGTAAGGCCAGATTTCATTTTTTACTTAGACGGGCAAAATAAAGTTTTCCCATTAGATTCAAAATTTCCTCTTTCAAATTTTGCCAAACTATATGATGCCAATGATAACTTTCTTGAAGAGAATAAAACAAAATATATTTCCGACTTTAAAAAAAGAATTGTTGAAACTAGTAAATATGTAAATCCTAATGAAAATACAATAGAGTTGGCAGCAATGTTTGTTCCAGTCTCTACAATATTAGATAAAACTATAGAGATAGATAATGAGATAGTAGATTATGCCTTAGAGCGAAAAGTTGTACTAGTATCTCCAGCAAATTTTTATGCTTTAATTAGTTTCGTAAAGCATTCAGCTATACTTTTTTCGCTATCCAAAGAACATGAGCAGGTGCTAGATGTATTTAGAAATATTCAAAAACAATATGATATGTATGAACAATCTTTTGGAGAAGTAGATAAAAAATTAAATGCACTAATTGATTCAATCAATGACATAAAAGGAACCAGAACAAAAATGCTATCTGCTCAAATAAAAAAGATAGATCAAATATTAAAATCTTCTAAGAAATTAAACGATTAGCATCAATTACATATCCACATAATTCACATTCGGAGTCTGAATCAGGAATATTATCGCTATTCAATAATTTGTAGACATCCTTTAATACACCATCAATCCAAGAAATATCTCCTTCGTGCCTAAGTAGAGTAACTTCAAAATCTAATACATCATTAAATTCCTGCTTATCTTTATGCGCATTGGCATAAACAATATAACAATCGGAAGATACAGAAAATCCTTTTTCAGAAAGCAGCCATTGATAAATTTCTAACTGCCTCATATATGTTTTTCCTCCATTAAATACATCCTCCCAATTAGCAATTGGTTGAAATTGATTATCAAAAGATTTTGAAGTAGCTTTATAATCAGCAACTATTAAATCGCCATTTGGTTTCACCCAAATATCATCAACAGCACCAAAAATTTCAATATCTGTTTCAATTAGACTCTCATTATTTTCTGAATCAATATCTTCAAAAGAAGCTTGATAATCATAATTATCTTTTTTTTGGTTTTCGCTCTTTAGTTTTAAATCAACTCTAACCCCACTAAAATTATGCCTCCAAATATCTAATTCAGGATGTGGATACGGTATGGCATCTACCCCGTATTTCTCCATGATAGGATGTTTGGTTTTCATTCTACGATGATAATCAAACTCATTTTTAAATAGATTATCAACTGCATTATTCAAGTTAAAAGGGATTTGAGATAACTTTTTCAAACCCAACCTTCTATGCAAATAAAAACATTTTTTACAATCTAAAAATTCTTCTATTCCGGTCCTACTTAACTGATACTTCTTGTTATCATAAGCGCCTGGTTTATATGTATATCTTGGGTTATTCCCTTTCATCATGTTCTTAGTCATGAGAGAATAATAACAATTACCCACTAGAAAAAGAGAAAATATAATATTAGAATAATATTTTCGTTAATTGTGGGGCTGTAGCTCAGCCGGTAGAGCACCTGCTTTGCAAGCAGGGGGTCAGGAGTTCGAGCCTCCTCAGCTCCACCATTAATTTTGAAAAATTCTTAGTCTGAACCTTGATAAAATTCATATGCAATTACTGGCTCATCACCAACAACCCAAAGATTATGGCCTGGCTCCACTACGTATGCTTGACCAGGTAAAATATCAAATTCAGTTCCATCATTATGTTTAGCATGATATTTTCCACTTACAACTATACCGACAGGCCTGTTTTCGC
>MDTG01242806.1_pt1 | contig 16749 bp, 15 predicted proteins | sample 811421 | NCBI WGS metagenome assembly MDTG01 (sample SAMN05326645, study PRJNA326480) | marine metagenome | isolation source: seawater | place: Pacific Ocean: South East | collected 2011
AGACAAATTTATACTACATTAATAAATTAATTTCCGCGTATGTTATCCGGAAAAAGGTCTTAAAAAGCACAGCTTTTCAGATCATTATTTTCTTAAAAGATAAATCCAATTCCAAAACAAACAACGGACTTTAACCCTTGAACAGCACTCCCTAGAATTTATTTGACATTTTTTGACATACATTCTTAATTAATTAGGCACACTTCAGAACTACTGTGCTGCAGGCAATCATGAATGGTCCAACCCGGTCCAGTTCAGAATTACCCTTGTAGCTCATCGGTAGAGCACTCCCTTAGTAAGGAGTAGCGAATCTTTTAGATCCAATGATATAGATTTTCTTATGATTAACCGTAAAAAAATAGTGTGAAATAGCGCATTTTTACAGTCGATTTAAAATAAGAGGAAATATAACCTTCTTTATTTCGACTTTACGACTCCTTAGATTTATTAAATGATGGAAAATTTAATTAAATTAATCGCCATCCTTAATTTAACTAAGAAATTCCTCGAATTAATAACTGTGTAACAAGTTCATTTAATGTAACGTCTCTTTCTATAGCAGCGATTTTAAGTTTTTTTAAAAGTATTTTGTCAATATTTATATTGAGCTGTGTTCTTTCGGTCACGTTATTTAACTAGGAATCTATTTGACCTTCAAATTATAAACTTAATGTGTGACTTGGATAGGCATTTATACTGTTTATTCCAAATTATTTAATAATTACTAATGGAAAAATTATTACTTGATAATCTTAATATCCTAGGAATTGATTTAAAAAAATTTTCTTTGTAATCATTAAATTATTTCTTTAAATTCGGTTACATTTTCTAAGTCTAGATTCCTAGTATAATAGTATCTTAGAAAATATAATTAAAAGCTATTTAACAATGGAAGAAATTAATAACAATTCTAAAAGTGAAACACTTAATATAGAAATACCTGAAGAATTGAAAGATAATTTAATCAAAGAAGCAAAGAGAAAAAATATATCACTATCGGATTTGATTTGTGAAATTTTGGAAAATATTTAATATTATTTATTTTAGTGTTTAGTAATTCGAGCTTAAAACATAAAAAGACTTTTTATGGATGGGGTAGAAAGAAATCTGGTTTTAAAGCTATTGGACTTGCAAGCTTAAATGAAAACTCAACTTATATTCTTCGAGAAGATGGTTTTATCCGATCAATTGGATTAGGGGATTACAAATCTTTTTCTTTAGTTGAAGATGATATTGGCATTTATTATGACGCGACCAAACCTTCAAGACTTGAGAATTTGCTAAACAACTATGATTTCAGTTCAGATGCAAAACTCATAGAAAAAGCAAAACAGGCTTTGAATCTAATAAGAAAATATAAAATCAGCAAATATAATAATGGTTTACTGGTTAGTAAAGATTATTTTAAAAATTCCAGTAGAAAAAAAGTTTTAATAATTGATCAAAATATAGATGATTTGTCTCTAAAATATGGTCTTGCAGAAAAATTCCATATAAATAAAATTGTAGATATAGCAATCCATGAGAATCCTAATGCCGATATCTATTTAAAGATACATCCAGATGTAATTAACTTGAGAAAGAAATCTGGAATAAATTTAAAAAAATTAAATAATAGATGCAAAATAATATCTGATCATATTAATGCCATTTCTCTCTTAGAAAATTTTAATAAAGTTTATACAAGAACTTCTCAAATGGGATTTGAAGCTTTGATTTTGGGATGTGAATGCGTTGTTTTTGGAATGCCTTTTTATGCAGGATGGGGTTTAACTGATGATAGAGTTTCTTGTCTAAGAAGAAAAAGAATATTGTCTTTGACTGAGGTTTTTGCTGCAAGCTATATCTTATATACAAAATACAATAATCCTTTTAGCAAAAAAACAAGTGATATTATAGATACGATTAGTACGATTAATAGATTTAAGAATCTTGAAATAAAAAGAAAAAATAAGGTATTTTTATTTGGTTTTTCAAGATGGAAACATAAATTTATTTATCCTTTTTTAAAAGAATTTAATTTTGATAAGATTTTTTTTGTAAATCCAATTTTTAAATCACATTATAAATATGCCATTAATAAAGGATTAAACCAAAATGATGCAATTTATATTTGGGGTTCAAAAATATTCCCAGAAATTGAAAATTATGCCAAAAATAACCAAATTAAAATAACTAGAGTTGAAGATGGTTTCATAAGATCAGTAAGTTTAGGTTCAGATTTAACTAGACCTTTTTCGGTAATTTTTGATGATTTGGGAATTTACTTTAATCCTTTAAAAGAAAGTAGACTTGAAAGAATTTTAAATAAAAATTCATTTGATAATCATTTAATTTCAGAAGCAGAAAATTTGATTAATCAGATTATTAATTCCAAGATTTCGAAATATAATTTTAGTGAAAATATAAATTTTCAACTTGATAACAAGCTTTACGAAAAAACAATTTTAGTTGTTGGTCAAGTTGAAGATGATTTCTCTATAAAATTAGGAGGTTTTGGAATGAGTAATTCTAAACTTTTACAGGAAGTAAAAAAAAATAATCCTAATTCTTATATTATTTATAAATCTCATCCAGATGTAAATAGTGGTAACAGGGAAGGCAATTTATCTAATGAATTTTTAGAGAAATTTTGCCATCTATCTTTGAAAGATTTAAATATATCTTATTTGATATCCTTAGTTGATGAAGTCCATACAATTACTTCTCTTGTAGGATTTGAAGCCTTATTGCAAAGGAAAAAAGTTGTTACATATGGTTTGCCATTTTATTCTGGATGGGGTTTAACTTTTGACAAAATTTCTTGCCATAGAAGAAAAAGAGAATTATCTCTTAAAGAATTAGTAGCAGGAGCACTAATTATATATCCAAGATATATAGATCCAATTGATCTAGAATATTGTAAACCTGAATTATTAGTCGAGAGAATTAAAGAGCAAAATTATCTTTTAAAGAAAAATATAATAATAAAAACTTTTTATGTATTTAGAAATTTTTTTATTAGATTAATTCAAAAATTTTTTAAAAAAGGATAATTACAATTGAATAGAAATTTAACAAATATAGAGAATAAGGAGATTTTATTTTTACAAGGTCCTATGGGGAATTATTTTAGAAAATTACAATTAAAACTTTCTAAAAATAATAATGTTTTTCGTATAGGATTTAATAAAGGAGATGAGTTTTTCTCATTGAAAAATAATTTCTATCCATTCAAAGATTGTCCCAATCAATGGCGTGCTTATATCAGCTCATTTTTAAAGAGAAAGAAAATACAAATTATTTTTTTATTTGGAGATTGTCGTTTCTACCATAAAATTGCTATTGAAGAGACAAAAAAATTAAATGTTGATACCTATGTTTTTGAAGAAGGTTATATTCGTCCAAATTATATAACATTAGAAAAAAATGGTGTCAATTTTTATAGTGAAATTATTAAAGAAAGATCAGATATTTTAAATCAAATTAAAGCTAATAATAATCTTTTACAAGCAGACAAAAATTTTCCAAAAAACAAAATTTTTTTAAAAATGGCATTTCAATCATTTTTATATTATTTAATTTCTAATATTTATAGTTTTCAATATCTGAATTATATTCATCATCGAGAATTTAATGTTTTAAAAGAACTACAATATGCAGTAATAAATGTTTATCGTCTTATAAAAAATAAAATATTAGAGTTTAATTTTGAAAAAAATTGTAAATATAAATTCCAAAATAAATATTACCTTATACCTTTACAAACTCATAATGATTTTCAAATTAAAGTTCATTCGAAATATAAATCAATTGAAGATTTTATAGAGGAAGTATTAGTATCTTTTTCTGACTTTGCAACTGCTGATAAATATATATTTTTTAAACACCATCCTATAGATAGGGGACGAAAAAATTACTATAAAACTATAAAGAATATTGCAAAGCAATTAAATATTGAATCAAGAGTTAAGATTATTTATGATGTAAATCTTCCTATATTACTTAAAAATGCTATCGGTACTATAGTCATTAATAGTTCTGTAGGTTTTTCCTCTTTGTATCATAGAACTCCAGTTTTATGTCTTGGAAAATCAATTTATGATATTGAAGGTTTAACTATAAAAAATATTCATCTTAATCAATTTTGGAATTCAAATTTAAAAGTTAATTATGATAATTATAAAAAATTCAGAAATTTTCTTATACAGAAAACTCAAATTAAAGATAGTTTTTATGCATAGAGATATATTTAATTTTAGTTAACTTAACCTTTTATTTAAAAAAACTTAGTTACCACTAATGAATATAATAGATACATATATTCCTACATTAATAGATGAGCGAAAAAGAAGTATCCATTGTTATACCCGCCAGAATGGGTTCAACTAGATTACCTGGAAAACCCTTGAAAGTTATTGCAGGAAAACCATTAGTTTATTGGGTAATTAAGGCGGCACTAAAAGTTAAAAAAATTAGTAAACTTATACTTGCTTCGGATCATGCAGAGATATTAAAAGTTGCTTCTGAATTAGGAATTGAATCTATTTTGACAAGCACCGTCCACAAGAGCGGAACTGAAAGATTATTAGAAGTTGCTGAAAAAGTAAATTCAGATTTTTTTATTAATTTGCAGGGAGATGAGCCCTTAATAGAACCAGCTGATATTGAGTATTTGATTGAAAAACTAACTAAATCTAATTTTGATATAGTTACCCTTGCACATAATATAGGATTAGAGGATGCTAAAGATCCATCAAAAGTAAAAGTTATTAGTAATTACAAAAATGAAGCAATCTACTTTAGTAGGAATATTATTCCATATGGTGCTATTAGTTTTAAGCAGCATGTAGGAATTTATGGATTTACAAAAAAAAGTCTTAAATTGATAGAAAATTTTAGTGAAACAAATTTAGAAAAATTAGAATCATTGGAGCAATTAAGATGGTTAGAAAATAATTTAAAAATTGGAGTTTTTAATTCTCAGTTTAATTCAATAGGTGTTGATACAATTCAGGACCTTAAGAGAGTAGAAAAAATATTAATGCTAAGAAAATTAAAAATATTATTTTCTGATGTTGATGGAATTCTTACTGATGGAAAGATTTGGTACGGTAATAATGGAGAAGAGTTAAAGGGATTTCACTCAAGAGATGGATTGGCAATAAAACTTTTGATGAAAAATGGAATTCAATTTGCATTAATAAGTGCAAGAGATAGTAGACCATTGAGAAAAAGAGCTAATGACCTTGGTATAAATCATTGTATATTTGGTCTAGAAGATAAAGTGGAAGGTTGTGAGGAAATATTATCTCAATTGAATATTGATAGATCAAACGCAGCATATATAGGAGATGATAATATAGATATTCCGGCAATGGATTACTGCGGAATAAGTTTCACTGTCTCAGATGCTGTTAAGCCTGTTCTTGCTAAAGCAAATATTGTTCTTAAAAGTAAAGGGGGTGAAGGAGCTATAAGAGAAGTAGCTGATATGATTTTTTCGGCAAAATAAAAAAGTAATTTTATAATTAAAAACTAATTTCTAACTATCCTTTAGGAAAATCTATATTAAATTATTAATTAAAATTTTAATTAAAATTATTTTTGAATAAATTTTAATAAACCTCTTTATCTTTTATCAAAAAATATATTTAAAGTTATAAAAATATTGTCTAACAAAGTTTTAATTTTGTGAATTAAAATTTAATTTATAGGTAGGATTTTATTTATTATTTAGAAAGTGTATCGTAATATAATTTTTCAGAAAAATTTTACTCCCCCACTCCAAGCATTCCTCAATATCGCATTTATCAAGATTTAATGATTAGGAATATTAGAAAAGCTATTCGTGGTGCGGTCATTCAGTTAGTATTTCTGACTTATATTTAAACTAGACAATTTAGACTCCCAATCTAGGGCCGTACTCACAATTTTCTTCAAGGAGTTATATTTAGGAACCCAGCAAAGATTTTTTTTTATAAGGTCTACATTTGCGATAACATCCGCAGCATCTCCGCGTCGACGATTCATTTCTCGAATAGCGAAGTCTTGACCTGATACGGCACGAACTTCATTTGCAACATCGCGTACTGAGAACCCAACTCCGTAACCACAATTTAGAGTAATATTTTCACCTCCTTTACGTAAATAATTCAATAGGGCTGTATGAGCGCTTGCCAAATCACTTACATGAATATAATCGCGAATACAAGTACCGTCTGCTGTCGGGTAATCCGTGCCAAATATATCAAGCTGTTCGCGCTGCCCCAAAGCCACTTGGCAGGCAACTTTGATGAGATGAGTAGCGTTTACAGTTGATTGGCCAACACGCCCTTTTGGATCGGCTCCAGCGACATTGAAGTATCTCAAAACACCGTATTTTAACTTATGTGCTGTTGCTATATCAGCGAGCATCCTTTCAGTCATTAACTTGGAGCGACCATACGGTGATAAAGGTTCTAAGTGACTTCGCTCTTTGATTGGCTTAGCATCCGTTTTACCATAAACAGCTGCCGTAGAAGAAAAAATGAAATTTTCGATACCTACTTCTACGGATGCTTCTAAGAGTGTTAGTGATGCCGCTGTATTGTTGGAATAATACTTTAGGGGATTGCTAACGGATTCTGGAACTACTGTGCTGCCAGCAAAGTGGATAACACTTCTTACCTCAAATTGATGGCAAACCTTCTTCACCAGGGAGTGATTTGAGATGTCGCCCAATATGAAGTTTGCACGTTTGTCTATCGCCCAATCATATCCAGTTTTCAAATTATCAATTACTACTACCTTTTCACCAGCATCAAGAAGGTCAATTAACATATGACTTCCTATATAGCCTGCACCTCCTGTAACTAGAATAGACATCTTTTTTAATCCTGATATTTGCGAGGGTTATGCGCGTTTTTTAAAGAGCCAACGTAGTGGCCTGATCACCCATATTTTAGAATCTGCAAAATATGCATGTGGATTATTTTTAAGCTTCATCCATTTAGCCATTTTAATCTCAGCCTTGCTTTTTAATTCTTTTTTTTCAGTAACTTTATTGGGAGGTCGTTTCATTTTATTTCTTCTTAAGTGAATGTCTAGTGCATATTTAGAAAATATTGGTGCTGATATAGGTAACTGGATGCTGGAATGTTCCTCATAAATCACTGTTTTTCTTTTTGGAATGCGCAACTCATAGAAGTCTATTTCTTTGGTTATTGCTCTTTTTGAACCATCTGATTCTTCTCTTTGTTCAATCTTGTTTATACCGAATGAATAAAACTCGGTAATCAAATAAAAAATAAAACGTTCAACCAAAGAGAAATCAATTTTTTGGTTTGCAGTTATGCTATTGGTAATATCAGTTATGTCAAAAGAATCAACCTTGAAGTTTGCTCCTTCCAATGAGTAGAAAGCGTCACCGAATATAAAGCAGGGCTTGTTCATCATCATTGAGTAAATGCCAACACCTGAATTGATAAGTGCTACAGCGTTGGCAGCCTCAATTAAATCGATGAAATTGACATCATCATCTACATATTTGGCGAATTTAAATCCAGGTTTTATAGTTTCAAGTGGATGTTTTTTTACGAGAACAACCCAACCCTTTTTAAGTAATTCTCGTGATACTTCATCAATGATTTCGACAAAATGATCAGCATCTCGAATTGCGCCAGACATATATTTTATGACAGTATCACTCGGCCTCTGCAAAGGTACAAAAAGAATCTTTTTCCCTTGAAGCCGATATTCTTGAACGATGGCATCCTTGCCTAAAGTTAAGTTTTGCTTTTCAAGGGGTTTTTTAAGATTTATTGTATTGAAGATATATCTACGAACCAACTCTCTTTCTTCGTCTGTTAAAAAATTTTTCAATTTATCTTTTGCATAACTTTTTGAATCAGCATTGAAACCTGAGGGATCGAAAAACCAACTATCAGGCAAAGCTCCTCTTTCGAAACAAAGAAAATTAGTATTTGTTCTTTGACACCATTTATAAGCCTCAAGTCTTGCTTTATTGCCGTATGGATTAAAAAAAACAATAAGATTAATGTTTAGATCAGCTAAAAAACGTTCAAAATCATCATATAAGAAGTCATCCCCAGAAAAAAATTCATATTCGCTTGCATAAATAAAATCACCTAACAATGGAGCTGCATCCTTCAGGCATCTCGCAGCATTTGTTCTCGGTTTCCCAAAAAAAAGTACTTTATTTTGTTTCGTAACCGAATAATCCGCCAATGGTTCTGGGTGATACCTTGAAGAATCAAATTCCTTAAAAATATCAATCCATATATTTCTGTTTTGTGAAATATTTGCATAGTGACTATTAGTTTTCGGTCTTGGGTGCCATAAATGCAAAACAAATAAACCTTTAGCCTCAGGTATTTTTCCAAGCATTGACAACATTGCTCGAAATCCTTCGTAAGTGGAAGTATCCCAGTTTTTTTTGTCTATGAAGTAATTTATTGGACGTCGAATACTTCCGTCTTCTTCTAGAAGTCGATGGTAAAGCTCAAAATCTTCATAACCATGTCCACGAAACCTTGGATCATGGCCTCCGCAAGAGAGGTAGTGCAATCTATCCACTATCATTACAGAAGAACAAGAGGCATAAGAATCTATCCACTCTGAATCCCCTTTTAAATAATTTAAGTGAATAGTTCTGGAAAATTCATCTGATCCTTTTTTGAGAAACGACGTCGTTCCTTCCGGAGTTAAATAAATACAAGGTATGGCGAAAAATTTAGTCTTATATTTACTGATCCCAAAGTCATCTATCAAATTAAATAAATTTTCCCAAAAATTAGCTGGCACACGAAGATCAACATCAAGGAAAGTTATTGCTTTACCGATTGCATTTTGTGCACCAAAGTCCCTTGCCTCTCCAATCGAAAAGGTCTTCCAATCAGTTTCTAGACGTAGATACTTTTTGTTGTAGAGCTCACACAATTCAAAGCATCTACGTTTTTCATATGTTGCAGAGCCTGAATCCACAACAATTATTTCTATACTTTCAGGAACATCAAGGCTAGACAGCAAATCTTCAAGTCGTTCAATAAACCAAGGATTTGATTTGTCTCCTCTGAAAGGAATAATAACTGATAACTTTTTCATATTTATTTAATGTATAAATCTTTTTGCTTCTTAACTATTTGATCTATTTCTTTGAGTTGAATTAAAAAATCCTCTAGTAAAGATAGAGGGAGAGCAGAGGGTCCGTCACACAAAGCTTTATCAGGATCAGGATGACTTTCTAAAAAAATCCCTGCTAACTGAACAGAAATTGCAGCTTTAGCTAATTCAAATATTTGTGATCTTCTTCCTCCTGATGCAGTCCCTCCTTGATCTCTGTACTGAAGTGAGTGTGTTACGTCAAATATTAAAGGAGTATTGATACAAGATTTTTTCATTACCCCAAATCCAAGCATATCTACTACTAAATTGTCGTAACCAAAGGTTGTCCCTCTCTCACAAATTAATAGTTTATTATTTCCTAACTTATGAAATTTTTCTATAATATTGTTCATTTGTGATGGACTTAAAAATTGTGGTTTTTTTATATTTATTATTTTTTGAGTAGAAGCCATAGCTGCAACAAGATCAGTTTGTCGAGCTAAAAAAGCTGGTAATTGAATAATGTCTACAATTTCTGCAGCTTTTATTGCTTCTTCAGGAGTATGAACATCAGTAAGAATTTTAATATTTAATTTTTCCTTTAAAATTTTAAATATTTTTAGTCCTTCGTCTATTCCAGGACCTCTATATGAATTTATAGATGATCTATTTGCTTTATCGTAAGATGCTTTGAATACCAACGGGATTTGAAGTCTTGAACAGACTTTTTTATAGTGCTTGGATATTTCTAATGTAGATTGTTTATCCTCAATAACATTTATGCCTCCTATTAAAACAAAATTAGATTTATTAGAAAAAACTATATTCTCAAGTTGCACAGTCTCTTTATAAGTCATTATTTTGTAGCTTTTATTCCCGATTGAATTATTTCATGCATACGTAATAATCCAATAATTGTTTTTGTTTGATCAACAACAGTAAGAAGAGTTATGGGTTTTTCTTTCTCCATTAGAGATAATGCATCATAAGCTAATTGATCTTGATATACATTGATAGGATTAGGTGTCATGAAATCACAAGCTGATAATTCACCCCATTCATTTGGACTGTGTTTATCTAAGGCTCTTCTAAGATCCCCATCAGTAATAATTCCATACATTTTATTTAATTTATTTTTTAATAAGCAAATACCTAGACCATTCGTCGTCATCTCGCAAATTACGTTTTTGATATTGTCTTCAGATGACAAAATATTTATTTGATCTAATGGAATCATAAGATCTTTAACTGTAAGAGATATTCTCTTTCCAATGCTCCCAGCAGGATGATTAATAGCAAAATCATTGACTGATATATTTTTGCTACGCATCAACTCAATAGCGATAGCATCACCTATCGCTAATGCAACTGTTGTGCTTGCTGTTGGCGCTAAATTTAATGGACAAAATTCTTTTTCAACATTAGCTAAAAGAACAACGTCACTTTTTTTTGCAATGGATGAAGTTTCATTCCCAATGATAGAAATTACTTTTACACCCCTTTTTTTTATGTGAATAATAAAATCTACCAACTCATCTGTTTCTCCACTATTTGAGAGTAGGATGCAAATATCTGAGGAATGCATTACCCCAATATCACCATGTAAAGCATCTATTGGATTTATGTAAACTGACATTAAGCCTATAGATGAAAATGTTGCAGCAATTTTTCTTCCAACTATTCCACTTTTACCTACACCTGAAATAACAACTTTTGATTTTCTTTGATAGCAATCATCCAATAGTTTTAAACATGCTAAAACTGCTTTAGGACATAAAAATTCTGAAGCATTTTTAATTGCTTGAGCTGCGATAAAAAGGGTATTAGTTAAAGCTGTGCTCAAAGACCATATTAGTAAACCTGTAATACTATACTAGTTTACTATTTTTCTAGCAATATAGAAGTTACGTTTTTTACTTTAGAAGTTCTTATGAAAATTTTCATGCTTTATGATTCATGGTTATGCCAAATATAAATTTTGTACTTGCTGAAATTATTACTACAAGAGAGATATATGTAAGAAAACCTCTATGTCTCCAAAATTGCCATGGTTGTTCAGGTTTTGTAGGTTTAGATAATGTTGCTAAAAATATTTGTTGCTGAATGCTATCTATTCTGTTACTTTCTGTTTTCGCAAGTATAGTTTTGTATAGTTCTTCAAAAAATAATATATTATTTTTAATTTCTTTAAGTTCTAAAGATTTTTGATTCAATCCATATTCACTTTCATTAACTAATTTTCCTCTTTCTAATTCGATTTGTTCTCTTAAACTTTTTATCTGGTTTTCAATAAATTTTATTTCAGGAGCATCATCATTTATAAATGTTCTTTTTCTATCTAATAATTTTATTTTTAGTTTTATTATTTCTTCTTCTAGAGCTATTATTATTTTAGAAATTGATACAGATTCAGATTCTAAATCAATAGATTTGTATTTAGTCTGGAACTTTCTTAATCTGTCTTTTTCAAGATCAAGTCTTTGTTTAGCTAAATTAACTTGATTTCGAGTAAATTCTAATTTCTTCTTTGATATTTTATAATTCAAATCATTTACAAAAATTTCAGATTGATTTATTAAAAACTGATTTAAAGATTGTGCATCTTTTGGTGAAAATGCATTCACTTTGATTTCTAATATGCCATTACCTTGATTTGTAAAAATAGAAATTTGCTTTTTAAAGAATTTATATTTTTCATCATTATTAGCATTTAAATTTAAACCAGAAAATAAGTCAATTCCTTTTTTTCTGGATGCATAACTAAAATTCAGATTTTTTTCTATTTTTCTAAACATCTCTGGCGACTTTAAATAAACTTCTAAATATTTTGATTCATTTAAATTTGCTTGATTTCTTAATCCCATAAAAAGGGAATTGAAATCATTTGTTATGTTGTTATTTAATGCACTTCTTAAAACGATTGACGAAGTTACTAAATATCTATCTCTAGCAATTAAATAATAGTATGAAAATAAAATAGGTATTAAGGCAATAAAAAAATATATTAAAGATTTTTCAATTAAAAGATTTCCTTTAAAAGAAAATTTAAAAATTGATTTAACTTTTAAATTTTTTTCAAGATAATTTTTTTTAAAAAAATCTTGAAAAAACTTTTTTGGTTCTTTTATTAATTTTGAAAATTTACTCATTTATTTATTTCTCTCTAGTTTCCCTACCATATTTTTATTTTTAAAAACATTTCCTCCTGTAAGCATTGTCTTGACATCTTTAAAGGCCATATCGACATCATCATATACAATTAACTTTTTATTGTTAATAATATAAGCCTTATCAATATTTCTCTTTAGAAAATCATAATTGTGGCTCACTATAATAAAACTTGAAGATTTTCTTAATTCTTCTATAGCTTTTTTGCATTTCTCTCTAAATCCTAAATCACCTGTTGCTATCACCTCATCGAGTAAATATACATCAAACTTAAAAGCTAAAGATAATCCAAATGAAACTCTACCTTTCATTCCAGAAGAATAAGTTTTATAAGGCCTATCAAAGTAATCACCAATATCTGCAAAGTCTCTCACTATATTAATTTTTTCTTTAATCTCTCTCTGCGAATGAGTTCCATAAATCTTACTTACAAATTTTACGTTTTCTCTCGCAGTTAAACTTCCCTGGAAACCTGATGCTACTGCAAATGGCCAACTTACAGAACAATTTTTTTTAATGGAACCAGAGTCAGCATATTCTATACCTCCTAAAATTCTTATAAGTGTTGATTTGCCTGCTCCGTTTCCTCCTAGTAACCCTACTGACTCCCCAGGATTAATAGTGAAATTTAAATCTTTGAAAATATAATTTTGCTTACCATCATCATATTTAAAACTTTTAGTAAGATTTTTTACTTCAATCATTTTGTTAGCAATATTCTTTCATTCCTTACATAAATTAACAACCCTAAAAATAACGTAATTGTTGTAATCTTAATTAAATAGGATAATGATATCAAAGGATCAAGAAGGTAAAATTCTGAAAATCCTTTTCTTGATAGTTCTATAGCGTGCAATAAAGGATTCCAAGATAACCAAGGCTTAATCGATTCAGGTAATGCTGCAAGTGAAAAGAAAGGTCCGCTTATAAAATACAATGGCCTAAAAATTACATTTACTACTTGATTTGTGTAATTGTATCTATTGCCAGCTGTCATAAATATTAAACCGAGACCAAATGCAAAAATTGATGTTAATAAGAAACTTATTAAAATTAAAGGTAAATCATCTATAACCCACATTTTTTTGAAATAAAAATAACCTAAGACGATAATTATATAAAGAATTCCATAAGAATTTATTTCTACAAGTGCTCGAGCACAAAGAGTATCAAATGGCTTCACTCTTGAATAATAAAAAAGGGCTTGATTTGCATTTATTGAGTCTATTGATCTCCTAGAAATTGAACTAAATAATTCATATATTATATTGCCTACTGTAAGAAATATTATTAGGTCAAGGCTAAAAACAGGTACAAATCCTCTTCTATAGCCAATGAGCAATAACCATATACTTATCAATGCAATTGGTTCAATTAAAATACCAATTAAACCAAATCTCAATTTAGAAATCCTTGTTAAAAGTTCTCTATAGTAAAGACCTCTTATAACATCGATTTGTATTTTTAAACCTTTTTTTATTCGAATAAAGTAGTTCATAAAATTTTTAAAGAAAATACTTAGTCATTAAAGGTTTTATAAATTGTTATTGGAGGTATTAATTCTGAAATGGGCCCAACTAGAGTTTTAATATTTTGAGTATTTCTTGCCCATGCATTTTTTTCAACAATTATCACATCCCCATCTATTAATGAAGGATTATTCAAAGGATTAATTTTTTGAGAAACATTATAAGAAGATATTGATTTTGTAATTGTGCCATCAGGATTCATTCTTATTAGTGCGATTTTATTTTTATTACTTTTATTTGTAATACCTCCTGCACTCAAAATTCCTTGAGACAAAGGACTATTTGTTTTTATAGTTTTTGGACCTGGATTATAGACTTCTCCAACTACATTTATCGTTATAGTATTTGGTGAAAAACTTGATGAAGCTATTGTAAAGAGTTCATTATCCTCTCTGCTTTGAATAGGATTAATTCTTACGCTGTCTCCATCATATATATAGTGATTTTCTATCGGGGTGCCATTTTTTAAAGTATTCCAATAATTAACTTCTTTAATTTCTATTTTTGAATTAACTTTATTTTCCCTAATTAAATTTACATTTCTTAGGTCTCCTTTATTAGTTATGCCCCCTGCTTTTTGTATAGCATCTATTAAGGTTGGCCAACCAAAAGTTTTTATTGATATTTCTTCTCCTCCATCATTATTAACGAGGTTATTTATACCTTTAATGTCTATACTGTATATTCCTGGGCGGTTAACCTCTCCTGAGACTACTACTTTTATAGGTCTAGTTTTCACTAGGTCTAAATTAATAATAGGTTCTCTAAATATCTTTGAATAAGAGAAGGACAATTTATTCTTAACCTCCTTTAGCGTTAAACCGTTTACGTTTATTGATCCTATCCTGCTGATATTAATTGTCCCATCGGGTAAAACTATTACTTCTGAATCAAACTCTTTATGACCAAATAATCTTATTAAAAGTTTATCTCCTGGGCCTAGCCGATACTTAGGAAGTAACTTTGAGGAATTTAATGAATTTTCTTTGTACTTGCTAGCAAAAGATTCTTTTTTAAAAGAAGCAATTTCATATGAAATAGAAAATAGAAAAAAGCAGAGAACTAATATCCTGAATTTCTTCACATTCTAAATTTCTAGAAAACTATTAAAATAGTATCATATGATTAAATATAAAACCTCTTAAATATAGGAATAAAATTATTAATTGAATTTACTATTTAAAACTTGAAATTTCTAAAGAGGCAAAAATATAACTTTAGATTATCCCAAAAAAATGACCTTTTTGGAATAAATATTTAAATAATGAATAGGAAAAGATGTTATTTATGTACTTGAGAATAAAATCATGAAACTCTTTTTTCTCTCATCACTAATTATCTTTATAACTTCTTCAATGAAAGCGTTGCCAATTGAAAAAAATATTAAAAATAAGTTTAAAAATGAAAAACCCTTAGTAAATGATCTAAATGTTTTAAATTTACCAAGTAAGAAAAATAATAAAAAAAATTTTAAAAAATCTATAACTTTTTCTTCAGGAACATTTGTAAGAGGTTTGTGGGGTCCAAAATACATAACTTCTGATTGTACGGTATGGGAATTATGTTATGAAAAACTAGAGGGAATAAATTTTGGAATAACATTATCTCAAGAATTGTATAAAAGGGGTAAATTATCTTTTGATATCGATAAAGGACTAATGTTGGCGTACCACAATACTGAAATAAATACTAAAAATGCAAAAGTTTATAGTGGAGATAACTTTTATGGAAATATAAGTTTTATTCCAATGTTTAGGATTAAAAAAATCACCAAAAAATTCCCTATAAATTTTGGATATGGTGCAGGATTATCATATGTTTTAGGTAAACCTAAAATTGAACAACCTTTTAATACCCCTCTTCTTTCTGAAGTTAAGGCAGAAATTAGCCATGACTTTAATAATGATTCACAAATTGTATTTGCCTTACATCATAGATGTACGTTTTTTGGATTACTAACACCAAATGATGGCGAATCCTTTGGTCAGCACTGGTACACTATTGGATATAGATATAGTTTCTAAAGTTAGAGTGACTTTTTTAATAATTAATTGGATCGTTCCATTAATAAATTTTATTTCTTTTTAAAGAATAGTTATAAAATCCTTTTTTTTAATGGGTTAAGGAGTAATTGTTATAGGAGATCAAATTAAAACCTTTATTTATATAAATCAAAAATATTAAATTAATAATACATATAATGTAATTTTTGATTTAGATAGAGACTCCAAGAAAGTAACTAAAGAAGCATGATTGATATATCCAAACTGGACTAAGGTAAGACGTTTTACGAAAAATAAGAATAATAAAGATAAGTTTTTTGAGTATATGTTTGTAGATTCTGGAATTGTTGTTGGTTCCAAGGGCGAATCTCCACCATTTATGAAAACCGGAAAAGAAATTGAGATAGATGATGCACGCAAAGAGAATCAACAATTAATTACTGCAGGTGGCATGTTACTGAGCAAAAATGGTGAATATAGAGGGCGAAGGAGACAGCAAAGATTTGCAAAATATAGCAAATGATCGCCCAGTGATCGCCCAGAGAGTATTTAAGAAATGCCATTACCGTCATACAGGATACACAGAATATATCTTGCGGCAACCATGAATTATGGTCTTGGTTCTGATGATCCAGAAGAGTTGGCGTACTTCAACAAAATCAGAAACGAGATAAATAACATAAAAAAAAGACCCAATTAAAAAAAGTAATAACATCCAATTGAAATATCACCGAAGAAATGGATATATGAATTTAAATACTTACTTATTAATAGATCGAAGTCTGATGCTTATTAGTCTGCCATTGCTGATGATTCTTTAAGAAAAAAATTGATCCAAATTTTTAACATTTTAACCTTATTCAAATTTAATTGTTGATCCTTTATCCGTATATGGGAGTACCTCAAACCGTACATATTTATTAGTCGGGTGGCCTGTCTGACTAGTTAGAACATAATTGTAGTCG
>MDTG01232631.1_pt1 | contig 16748 bp, 15 predicted proteins | sample 811421 | NCBI WGS metagenome assembly MDTG01 (sample SAMN05326645, study PRJNA326480) | marine metagenome | isolation source: seawater | place: Pacific Ocean: South East | collected 2011
ATGAGAATAGTAAAAGTGTTATTGGAAATTTAACTAAAATGTCTCATAATAAAAAAATAAATAAAACCTATAATCTATATTAGTGTATTTGGTAAATGTACCAATCATATAAGAATAAAAATCAAAAACAGAACTATAAATAAGTGTATAATTATATCATGTGCATTATATTATTATATAATGTTATATTAACATTGTCTTTGCCATAATAAATCCTAATTTAGATAATTTTATGAATATAAAGATTTAACATTACAAATTAGATAATGATATACTATATACAATATGATTTATAGAGATATAAAAAAAATTGATTATAATATTAAAGATACATTCTTATTAATATTATAACAATTGTTATGAAAATTTTTAGCTGGAATGTTGCAGGATTACGTGCGAGACTTAAACCAGATGAAAAAGAAAATAATAGTTTAATGATAGCATTATTAAGTCAAATAAAGGAAGATGAAAATTATAATTATTTTGATATAGTTTGCTTACAAGAAACTAAATGCACAGAAAGTGAAGTTATTTTACCTAATGAAATTGCAATTAGATATCCATATCGTTTTTGGAATTCAACTAATGGAACTAGTCAAAGAAAAGGTTTAAGTGGAACTACTATATGGTGTGCTAGTCAACCCATTAGAGTTTTTGATAAGCCAGATTTTGATGTAGAAGGAAGAATTATTGCTTTAGAATTTGAAAATTTTATTTTGATAAATGTTTATGTTCCAAATTCACAAAAATTAGATTCTGATAGATTTAAATTTAGAAAACAATGGAATAATAAATTTAGAAGTTATGTTTCAGAGTTTAAAAGAGAAGGAAAAAATATTATAATATGTGGTGATATGAATGTAGCACATTTAGAAATTGATATTAGTAATCCAAAATTAAAAAAAAACAAAGTTGCAGGATTCTTTGATTTTGAAAGGCAAGATTTTACATTTATGATAGAAAGTTTGAATTTAATTGATGTATTTAGAAATTTAAATCCAACAAAACAAAGGTCGACTTATTGGTCTAATTTTCTGAAAGCAAAAAGGAATATTAGTAATGGTTGGGGAATTGATTATTTCTTAGTATCAAAAGAATTATTTGAAAGTGATAAAAATATCAATCAAACAATTGAAAATGAAATATTAGGTTCTGACCACTGTCCTATTATTTTAAATATTAATGTATAATATGTTTGGTATATATAAAAAATCATATATAAGAAGGAACAACTTATATGTAATTTTTTTTGGTGTTAAATCTTATAAAAAATCTATTAATATTGAGATGGTGAATGTTATATTTTATTAATTTATTAATTTATTCTTCTTGGACAGGAGAAAGTTTATTTGTTTTTTCTATTTGTTTGTAAATTTGTAATTCTTCTTTTAAGAATTCAAACAAGTCACCAACTACTTTAAATTCATCAGCTTTAATAGCACCACGTTGAGAAACAACATTAAGAATATTATACATTAAAATACAATATTTACTGGGAATAGTTAGGTTTTCAGGTAAGATAATAGAATTATCCATATATGTATATATAAATATGTATATATAGTCTTTATATTAAAATTTTATAAAAATTTGTAATCAATTATAATAGAGTTATACTTTTATTATAATTTAAAATAAATGGATTATAATTACATTAAATATATTTAATAATTTCATTTCGTTAAATTACAAATTGTCTTGAAGTATATATAAAATTCCATTTTAAAATTAATTCATATGTAATAACATGTTAAATATTTAAGTAAGGTTAAGTATATATTATATAAACAATAGAACATGTTATAGGTTTTGTATTCTTTTATAAAAGAATTTGGAAAAATATATTTTACAATTAATATTTACAAAAATTATATAATTATATAATTATAAATTTATATAACTATTTAAAGCTTATTAATAAATATTCTATTATAAATGTCATTAGAAAATAAGATAACTAATCTATTATTAGATAATAATGAAAGTAATATTAATAATGTATTAACTATTAAAACTGTTCAAATTGCTCCATTTAGAATTTTAATGACCGCTTTAAAAGATATATTATTGGATACAAATATAGTATTTACAAAAGAAGGTATAAGAATTATTAATATGGATAAAACTCATACAATATTAGTTCATTTAGCTTTAAAAGCTTGTAATTTTGAATTTTATGAATGTAAACATGATAAAATTATTGTTGGCGTTAATATGTTTCATTTATTTAAACTTATTACATCTATTGATAATGATGATACTTTAACTATATATATTGAAAATGATGATTATATAGATGGTGTTGTTACAGAATTAGGTCTTAAATTTGAAAATGGAGATATAAAACAATCTAAAATCCAAAAATTACGTTTAATTGAGCCTGATCAAGATGAACTTGAAATACCAGATGTAAAATTTTCATCGATTATAAATATGCCTGCATCAGATTTTCAAAAAATTGTGAGAGATTTAGCTAACATTTCAGAAAAATTAGAAATTAAATCAGTTGGAGATGAATTAATTTTTAAATGCACAGGTCAATATGCAAAAGCAGAAATTAGAAGAACAGAAACACAAGGTTCTATGCAGTTTCTCCAAAAATTAACAAGTGATTCAATTGTTCAAGGTGAGTTTTCTCTAAAAAATTTAGTATATTTTATTAAATGCACTAATTTATGTAATCAAATTGAGATATTTTTGGAAAATAATCGTCCATTAATAGTTAAATATAATGTTGCATCATTAGGAGAAATTAGATTATGTTTAGCCCCATTACCACCTAGTTCATGTAATTAATTTCCTATTAATATATTTAATTTTAATATAAAAATAGGAAATAATGTTTCTAAAAGAAATTGTTATGTTTAGTAGTTGTAAAAAAAAATTGATAAAATGAATAAAATTTTTAGATATTGATTATAAAAATAATATTATGCATTTAATAAATATTAAAAATGGATTAGAAGATACAGCTTTGATATGTGCTATAAAAAATAAAAATTATGCTGTTATAAATACTTTGTTATATAATCCTTATATAGATATAAATATTCAAAATAATATAGGAGATAATGCTTTAATATATGCTGTAAAAAATAAATATTCAAATGTTGTAGAAAAAATATTAAATAATGTAAATATAGATTTAAATATTAAAAATAATATTGGAAATACGGCTTTAATGTATGCTGTTATAAATAAAGATTTAAGTATAATTAAAAACTTGTTGAATTATAATAATATTAACATAAATATTGAAAACAATATTGGATATACACCATATACATATGCATTAGAGTTTTGTAATGATGAAATAATATCATTATTTCAATCATTTTTAAATAAATCAAATACTAATTATCTTCTTTCATCAATATGTGATGCTGTTCATAATAAAGATTATCCTACAATATCAAATTTGTTACTAAATAAATGTGATATTGATGTAAAAGATAGTAATGGATATACCCCATTTCTATATGCTGTTGCAATGAATGATAAAACTACAATAGATTTATTTTTAAACATTGTGGGTTTTTCTTGTTTTGAAGAAAAAATTAAAATCGATGGTTTAATTTTAAATCCTGCTTTATTGGCCGGATTTTATAATCATAATAATTTAAGAAGTTATTTGGCATTAAAAAGATTAGAGCTTTTTAACAATAAGTAAATTACAATTTTTATTTATGTTATTTAAGAATAAAAAAAACTCCAAAAAGAAAAAAAGAAGTCCTAAAAGAAAAATTTCTAATTATAAATAGCTACACCTTTACGAGCTTTTTGAATATCATAAAATAATGGATTATTTTTAAATTTTTTTAAAATATCTTTAGTAAAACATTCTTGATCTCTTGTGCCTAGTAAAAAATTTACTATACTAAAATTTTTTCCTAAATTTCTTTTTAAAATATAAATATATATACTAGTTCCTAGTATACTTATTAAGAAACTAATTATAAATAAGAAATTATTAATATTTGTGTATTGTTCAATTAATTTACTATTTTTTTCATTAATTTCTTTATTTTCTTCTAACTTAATTTTTAAATCACTTATATATAAATCAATAATATAAATTAAACAAATTAAAAATATAGCACTTATAGTTATAATTGTTGGTGCTCTCATAATAAAAATAAACCAAAAATATAAAATAAAACTTTGAGATATTCTCTGATATATATTTAATTTATCTTGAACTAATCCTACAAAAAATAACATAATAAAAAATCCAATAATATGTTTAACAAACATATATTCTTTCATAAAATTTCTTATACCACAAGAATATATATCTCCTACATAGTTTCCAGCAATAATAAATAAAAATATAGATAATTTGCTAACTATTTGTGAAAAGTCAGTCAAGGATTCATAATTTATCATATTATATATAATAGTAGATTATTAATAATTAATAAAGAATTTCATGTTGTTTATATAAACAATGTTGTTTTTCAATATTACATAAAGTATCAATTTTAAAAGGGTCTATTTTTTGATTTTCAGAACTTTGACTTGTTAATTCATTATAAATTACATTTTTTTTTAATTTTTCACTATTTGCGATCCAAAATTTTATAATACAAAAATTTTTCTTAGGACTAATTGATATTCCATTAATATTATCTATTAAACTTTTATCATTTATTAAAGTTTCACCAATTAAATAATAATTTAACTTTTTCCATACATCATAAACATAGTCAGTTGTTATTTTATATGAAATACAACCACCTTTACTATTGTCTGGATCTTCCCATATTGGTTTAATATTATTTTTCATAATAAATAACATACATTTTTCGACTATTTCTTTGTTAATTCCTTCAATTAATGTAATACAATCTTCTAATGTATGAAATGATGATACTTTTTTGTAACTATTTATACTCCAATCTGTATCATATGGTAAATGTAACCATAATGTCCAATTATTATTTAAATCATGCATTATTTTAATTTAAATAATATATTTAATATTTTTTAATTATATATTTTTTTATTAAATTTTTTATTCATTTTTATCTAATTCTTTTTTAGCATTGTTATTCCATCTATGTTGTTGTTCAGGGGTTAAATTATTCCATTTATCGTCTATTATTCTATTTAATGATATTTCAGAATAAGTAGGATATTTATTTTTTGTTTTTTGATATTTGTTAATTCTAAATAATAATTGTCCATCTAATAAATAAGTTTCATTATACTTTTTTTTTATAGGATTCAAAATCAGAATTGTTTGATAATTTACCAATATTTAGTTTATTTGTATATGTTCCTTTGTTATAGTTTTGATTATTGAATATATAATTAATATTTAAAAATGAAGAAATACTTTGTATAAAGTGATTCTCTCCTAGAATATTTACTAATCTATCAACTATATTATATTTAATTGGATTATTAGATAAATCATATAAATCTTCTAGTGGACTATTTAAATTATAAATATCTTCTACTTTATCATAAAACTTTCGTCTATGTTTATTTCTATCAATTCTCTCTACCGCATTATATCGATCATAAAAATAAGAATATTTTTGCTGATTTAATAAATAAGCTCCACCTAAATAATTACCAGAAGTATCAAGATAATTATTAGATAAATCTTTTCCTCTTAATTTTAATTTATTTCTTAAATCTTTTTCATCTGGTTCTGTTCCAAATACTTTTAATAATAAAGTAGAAATTAAAGTCATCATAATAATTGGAATAAATACCAAAAACCAAGCAATTACCTTATATCCTAAATCACATAAAATATTTAATATTAATGAAAAAACAATCATAACTATAAATTTTATAAATGCATTATTTATAACGCCTTTATATAAATCAATAAAAATTTGTATTAGTGAAAAACCAATAAAAATTAAAGTAGGTGCGCAATTATAAGATAAAATCATATTATATATTATAATATCTGTATATAATATATATTCTATTATTAATTAATTTCTAATTTTATGTTTTCACTATTAGATTTTTCTATTAATTTAATTAATTTATCTAATTTCGAATTCAAATTAGTGAAATTATTTTCATTATAATTTAATGAATCTTTTGTATCAACTTTTGTATCAACTTTTGTAATTTGTGCTATACTATCATTTTCCAGTTTATTTTCTAATTGTTTTATTATTTCATCTTTTTGTACTAAAAGTTTTGAAAATGCATTTAATTGTTCTTGTTGTTTCTGTATAATTTGAACTATTTGCTGATTATTTAATTCAATACTTTGTCCATTTTGATTTAAAATAATTTTACCATCTGCTTGTTGTTTTCTTTCATTTGTAAGCGTTTTTCTTTCTTCTTCAATTTCTTTAATTTGTTTTAATACATCTGGTTTATTTTTTGGTTCTCCCGGTTCATAATTTTTTAATAATTCATCTATTTTATTCATATAAAATTCTTTTGTTTCTTCATCTTTTACAAATTCATCGACTGTTCTATTACATTCTTTTTGAAATTGATTTTGTCCATGTTCTAATAATTTTTTTTTATCAAATGTATTTTGTATATGTGAAAATACTAAAATAGTTTTTTTTGGCTCTAATTGAACAAATGGAACTTGATAATTTTTTAAAAATGATTTTTCTTCTGCTAATGCTGCATGATTATTATAACTAGTATCTTTTAATAATTCTCTTTTAAATGCAAATGTTCCTGCAGTTGCATGATTAGGATTATATGGACCAAATTGCCACATTTTTTGAATATGTTTAAACCAAATATAAATTTCACTTGCTCCAGCACATAACGCATTTGGATGACTTAATAACATATTTACAGAATGTGAAACTCTTTGAATTGGGTAATAATCATCATCATCCATATATACTAAAATATCTCCACGTGATTTATCATGCATAATATTTCTTTTTTTTCCAAGGGGCATCTTAGTATCATATTTAAAGTATTTTACTTGAGGAATATTCTTTACCAAATCCTCAATTGGATCTGTTCCATCATCAATAATAATCCATTCCATTTTATTAGCTGGATAATCTTGATTTAAAAAATTTTTAATACACATAGGCCAAAATGGACGTCTATTAAATGTTGGAGTGCAAACACTAACAAATGGTAAATTACTTTTATCTTTGTTTTTTTTATTTTTTCCCATAATATATTTTTAACAATAATTATATTTATATATTTATTTATAAATATATATAATTAAATACTAGTTTTCAATCCTTTAAATGATTTATAAACTATAATAATAACCAAAATCATAGACATTACGCCCGTTGTTATTGGATCTAATGAATTTGCGGCTGAACCAATTACTCCTATACAAAATAATATTGTTAATAAATCTGCATGACTTTTTAATATACTAAAGCATTCTAATGGATTACTTAATGGTATGTAAATAAAATTAAATAATATACTCAAACTTAGATATATCATGGCAATTATTACCATACATAAACCAATAATCATATGAAGTAGTGTTAAAAATATTAATGGGAAAAATAAAAATAAATTTTTTAGTATATTTAATATTTTTGTATTTAACTTTGCTTCTGCTAATGGATAAAATAATTCTGGTCTAAATATTCTATAATAATTTGTCGGTATATTACATCTATCTAAAACTGATCCATATAATTTTCTAGGAAACATTGTAGCTAATGGAGCTATTATAAAACCTAACATTACAATAGTACCTGCCAAACTAATCACTCCTCCTAAAAGAAATCCTGGACCAAATAAAAAAGTATTAGATTTTGTTAAAAATGTAAAAATTGGCCATATCAATCCTGTTAAAAATAAAAATACCATATTGCTTAAAAACGGATTAAATTTTATTACTTTTTGATAACCCAATGATAATTTACTAAAAATACCATTTAATACAATTCTTGCTACTAGTATTGGAAATAAGAAAAAGTAACTTATTGTTTTTGCCAATATTAATATAAATTCACTTTTAATATTATTTGCTGCAAAATCAGCTATATTGTATGGTATTGGTTTTTCTCCATATATTGAAGTGTCATATGCTAATGTAATGCATTTTGCACCTGCATGTTCATATGCAGCAAAGTTACTAATAATTCCTTGACTTTTAGTGCCACCACTTTGACCTGTTTTATTTTGAGAACAAGCCTGATATGGATAATAACAAATATTATTTGGAAACATATAATCAACTAAACTAATCTTATCTGATTTTCCAATATTTGCACATTTACTTTTATAATATATACATTCTATTGAATTACCATAACGTAACCAAAATTCATAACAAGTTCCAATTATAGCTGTTATTAATAATGACAATATTGAAACTATTATTAATTTAAAAAATTTTGTAATATTATTTGGATCATCAAATAAGGTATTATATAAAGTTTGCACTTTTTCTTTATGACAGATATTTCCCACCTGACCAGTAAAACCTAAAAATTTTAAACCTGTATTGTTATCTTTTGTTAGACATTCCGTATTTTCATTTAAATTATAACAACATCCTTCATTATCTCCATTATAAAAGTCTTCACTGCATTTAACTGCCTTGCTCGACCATTCATTATAACTTTGTGGATTTTCGTCTAACCATTTATTTAAATCAATAGTATTAGTATTTACATCTATATATTTACGTGCGCTTCTAGGAATACAAAATCTAGAATCTTTATATTTATCAATATCTTCTTTGTATAATTGTCTAGTCATTATATTAATATATGTATTTATAATAAAATAAAAGAATTTAAAAATTTATTCTAAATTAAATTATACATATGAGTAAATTTTATTCATTAGAAAAATATTATGATTATAAAGATGTATTAATTTTACCAAAAGCTTCGTCTATTAATAGTAGAAATCAAGTAGATTTAATTAGAACTTTTAAATTTAATAATGGTTTAACTTGGACAGGAATTCCTATTATTGCTGCAAATATGACGACAGTTGGAACACTTGGTGTTTATAAAACTTTAGTTAAACATAAAATTCTTACTGCACTTCATAAATTTATTAAATTACAAGATTTAATTGAATACAATAATAATAATCCAAATAATAAATTAGATCCAGAATATTTTGCTATATCAACTGGAATAAGTGATAGTGATTTTAAAAATCTAGTTAATATTATGGATAACTTTTCATGTAAATGGATTGTTATTGATATTGCAAATGGATATATTGATAATTTTAAATCTTTTTGTAAAAAAGTTACAGAAAAATATAATGATAAAATTATTATTGCTGGAAATGTATCAACTGAAGAAGGGGTTGATGATTTATTAGAATGTGGAGTTGATATTGTAAAAGTTGGAATTGGCGGTGGTAGTGCATGCACTACTAGAATTCAAACTGGTATTGGAATGCCTCAATTTTCTTGCACGTTAAAATGTAGTGAATCAAAAAAAAAATAATAAATATATTATTAGTGATGGAGGAATTACTTGTCCTGGTGATATTGCTAAATCTTTTGGTGCAGGTGCTGATTTTGTAATGATTGGTGGTGAATTTGCTGGACATTTTGAAAATCCTGGAGAAGTTATTGAAGAAAATGGTGAACATTATAAGTTCTTTTATGGAATGAGTTCATCTTATGCTATGAAAAATAATTATGCCAGTAATAATAATACTAATTATCGGTCTTCTGAAGGTAGAGAAATTAAAGTAAAATATAAAGGAATGTTAGATAACACTGTTAAAAATTATTTAGGTGGATTAAGAAGCACATGTGCATATACAAATTCATTATCTATTGAACAATTAAGTTCGAATTGTAAATTTATTTTGGTAAATAACCAATACAATAGTAATTTAGTTAATGGAAAATAAATAATATTATTTTATAATTATAATATAATATTATGAAATTGAATAATATGGTGAAATTTATTATATTAGTATTAATTGTAGTATCTTGTTTATCTATTTTATATTTTATTCCATTTTCTATTAAAGAAGGTTTAAATAATATTGATTGCTCTAAATGTGAAATTAAACCTAGTTCCGGTAATTGTATACAAATAAAAGATTTAAGTTATGCTGATTTTGGTGAAAATATTCAAGATATAGATTTTGATGTTATTGATACAAGTTATGTATTTTGTCCTTGGACTCCTAATTGTGATAATTTAAATAATATAATATCTCAATCAAAAAGACTTGAATTAGTAAATAACAATATAGAAACCGGAATTAAAAATAATGTTCAATGTTGTAAAGATGATACCTTTTATAATAATAATACTATTAATATTAATATGTTGCCACAATTAAAACACGTTAAAAATATATGCACGAGAATAAATGCTAGCAATAATCGTATTAATATTGCTAATCGAAATAATAATGATTATTTAAAACTAAGAGTATTGTGTAATCAAACTGATTTATCTGGACTTTATTTTAATAAAGAAGTTAAATTTTCTGGAAATATACTTAAAGATCCTAACTTAAGTATTCAAGAAATTATTGATTATCAAAATATTTTAGAAATTAAATTAGCTAATACTGGTGGAGAAACTAAAAGAAATCAACAAGTTACTTTATTAAATAATGAATTAAAAAGATTAGATTTAACTAATCCTGATCATATGAATAGAAAAATAGAAATTCAAAATAATTTAGCAAATAATTTCTTTTTATCTACTATTTCTAATGAAACGTTTCAATATAAATTACTTGATATTGCCGGAAGTGAATTAGGAGAAAGTTATATTTTACAAGAAAATGAATTTTTTAATTGTTTTGGAAACAAAGAAAGGATTAAAACTTTTGAAGATATTAGCTTTTCTGCATCTGATTTAAAAAAATTCAATGAAGAAAATTATTTTGATATTGATGATAATGCATCTTATAAAACTATTCAAGACACCATGCAAAGACCATATCCATCTGCCGAAGATTTTGAGATGGAACTAAAAAATCTACCCCCAATTCAAAAATCTGATAATGTTTCTGCATCTGTTATCAGTAATTATCTTAATTCTATTAATTCATTTTATTTAAAACAATTTAACGCTTTAATTGCACCAAGAACTCATGCTGTTCCTCATACTCTTCAATTTGATAATAATTCTTTATCTACTAAACCTAGCACTTTTTTTGTATATGATGGTTCTATAAACACTAATTTCGATTGTGAACCAAGTGTAACTAATGATGATAAATTCAAATATTGTGGCCCTGCTTCTTATTATACTGAATTTAAACCTTAAAGAAATTCTTTAAATACTTTTTATAATATATTTAAAAGTATTTAATTATTTTGAACTTCTTTGTTTTGAAACTCTTGTTGTTCTTAATGAAGCTCTTTTACTTGGTCTTCTATTTGAACTTGTAAATTTTCTATTACGTGAACTATTAATAGTTATTGATTTTCTAGATGGGTCTGTTTTTTTTGGTGATTTTGATACATTAGAAAAATGTTTCTTCATATTTTTTTCATATTTATTCATTGCTTTATCATCTTCTAATAATAGTAAATTATTAATTTTCATTGTTTTTACTTTCTTTTCTAAAATATTTCTGTATTCTTGTTCTTCTATAGACATTTTATTAGGAAAGAATTTAATTGCTGGCTCACATACTTCATTAAATACCTTTCTTAATTTTTCTTTTGGTAATTTTACAAATTTTTGAACTATAACTCTATCTAATTTATCTAATTTACTTAAACTTAATTTTGCTGGGGCTGATTTAATTTTTCTAGATGACATTGATTTTGTTTTACTTAATGAAAATGATTTTACATTTTGTGATAAACCCCGCGCTTTTTTCGCTGTTCTTTTTCTTCTTTTTCCTCCACCTTCAAAATATTCTATTAATTCTTCATGTGTTACTTCTTCTGATGTCATCATTATTATTGCTAATTTTAAATTTGGTATTTCTTCTTTTTCCAAAAAATTCTCTAATTCTTTCTCTTTTTTATCAAAATTTTCTGCTCTTTTTCCACCTTTCTTTGCTATTTCATTTATAATAGCACTAGAATATCCATTCTCTTTTAATATTTTCTCTGACATCCATATTACAAAAAATTCACATAGTTGATCCAAATTTACCACCTTTGATTTATTTACTTCTACTTTTGCTGCTTCTTGAAATTCTTCTCTCCATTCTGATTTAATTGTATAATCAAAATTAAATCCATAATCTTCTTCTGCTTCTTCTGGTAATGTTGAATTTGGTTTTAATAAATTTAAAAATTTATTTAATGCAAATTTATGAAGTCTTCCTTTACATGAATTTGGCGGTGTTAGTTTACTAGGATCATTAAATCCTATTATATAGTCTCTTGTTATTTTTTCATCTACTGCATCTGTATTTCCTTCATTATAATGTTTTAATGTATTTACTATTGATGGTGTTGGTTCAATATCCATTGTCATAATAAATTTCTCTGCTACTTGTGAATGAATTGTTACAAACCTTTCTACCATGCCCAATGTACAACTTCTTCCTCCTGCACCATGCGCATTAAATACATCATAAAAATAAAATTCAAAAAAATTATAAATATAACTTGCTGGACAATCAAATAAAAATAATAATGAATCTAGAACTAACTCTAACCAACACCATTTTCCAGATGTTCCACCTCGTAATGGATTTTTTTGACTTGTTAATATATTTATAAAATCATCTGTTATTATACTTTCAAAATCTATTTTTAATTTTCTTAATTGCTCTTCACTATATTGTATTTTATCTGCTATTATGATAATAATAAATTTATCAAATGTTAATTTTACATTTTTTTTTAAATTCGAAGGCAAATCTCCATTTGTTTTTATTTGTTCTATAAATGCCCTATACATTTCTATTGCTGGATGAATATCTTCAACATTATTTAATTCATCTTTACATAAATTATAAAATGCTTTGTAATTTTCTCTATTATTTATTATAAATTGTGCTCTTGAATGTGTTTCGTTTGCATTATTTTGTAATTCACCAAAATTTATATGATCAGTATTTAATGCTAATCCTATATCAATTGTATTTTCAAAATCAGTATTTTCATTTGTTACTGAATTTCTAAAATTTACTCCTGTTATTTTTGCTACCTGAAAAACAGTTCCTATTAAATTACAATTTGTCATATCTGCATTTGTTAAATCTACATTAGTAAAATTTGCTGCATTTAATGTTGGTCTTCCTGAACTATCTTTTGCAATTTTTGTAAAATCAAATGATTCAAAACCATCTAGTCCTTGAAATCTACAAGTTTTCAAATTTGCTTCATTAAATGATGTTGGCGGAATAAAATATAATATTCTATTATCATGAGTAGTAATATAATCCCATGCCCTGATATTTTTTGATTTTATAAATTCCTCTGCATTAGTAAAACCTGCATTTATATAATCTCTATTTTTTAATTCATAAACATGTTTATGAGAATCTGACACTCGTAAACTTTCCCTTGTATATGAATCTTTTACAAACTTATTATGTAATAAATCTCCTACATTAACATTTATTTCTTTCATATCTATTTTTTTTGGATCTTTTAATATTCCAGATGAAGGAACTGTTAGTGCAAATCCTCTTCCTAACCAATTTATTTGTTCTATACAATTAACTCTTGCTGCAAAATCTCCTTTTTCTAAATTACAATAATCAAAATTTGTTCCTAATAAATTATTACATATAAAATGACAGTTTTTCATATCTAATATAGTGTTATCTCCAAATGCTGCTTCATAATTAAATACAAAATTTATTAGATTACAATATATAAATTTAACTTCATTCAATTTACAGTCATTTGTAATTAAACAATTAAATTCATTCTTAGCTGGATTTGAAAATAAACATCTCACAAAATCAGTTTGTATTAATTTTGAATTCTTAATTATACAACAGCTACCTGTTAAGTTACAATTTTCAAATATACAATTAATTAATTCACAATCTTCAAACATAAATTTAGAAAAACATGTTGACGAAAAACGTATATTTTCTAATTTGCAATTAACAAATTTTACATAATTGAAATCTATTGACACAAATCCACTTTTACCTGTCGGCACCTTGTATGGAAAGGCCGATTGTATTAGATTACAATTTATAAATAATGTTGGATTTGTTTTATCATTAGCATGAGCATAACCGCTAAACATAAAATTATCAAATTTACAATCTTCATAAATAAGGTGTGGAGAATTTATAATATTTTTTCTTCTAATATTTAATACATCTTTATTTCTAGATGCTCTTCCAAATATTTCATCTACGTAACTGAAGTTCATATTATATTTAGTATCAACTAATCCTAACCTTTGTGATATTGTCCCCATTGGATATCTAAATTGGGTATTAAATTTAAAATTACACTTATAAAATCTTGTTGCTCCAAGACTTCTATCAAATCCATGGACTTGATTTGGTTGAATTATTGAACCTACATTCAAAGTTATAAATTTTACACCAAAAAAATCACATTCTTCAAATAGACAATTTTCTAATTTTGTATTTTCAAATTCCATAGTATCATAAGTTCCTTTTTTCTTTTCAGATCTTAAAGTTTGTTTTCTATCTAATATATTCATATATTCATCTGCATAAACTCCTTTAAGAAATTTACATAATTTAAAATGAATTGTAGTAAAATTCGTACTTTTAAATCCCGTATTTACAAATATAGAATTTAATATTTTTTTAACAAGAATTCCTTTTTCATATCCTAATGACTTCGCTCCAAATTTACAATAATATAAATACAAATTTTTTATAACATTTGGTGTTCCCCTAAGTCTTAATTCTTCTAATATTTTAATTCTATAAGCAGCTTTTACACCTAAACCAGTACACAAATAATCGCCTAAACTTTTGTATTTTTCATCAATAGCTATTTTTTTTCTGTAACTTTTACTAATAATTGTTGCTGCTAATGATTTACCTTCTTTCTTTTTTAATGTTAAACTTTTTATTGCTGATTTAATTGTGTCTGCAGCTTTATTTTGTTTTGCTGCTAAAATTAAAGCTTCTACTTGTTTTGCTTCACTATTTACTTCTTCTATATGTTTTAATAAAAATTCTCTTAATCTTTTAATATTATCAGACATATATAATATAATTATATATTAATGAAAAAGAAATACAATAATATTTTAAAATACAAATTATATTTATTATTTATTTTAATTGTAATAATTTATTGTGTAAATGGATATAGTATAGAAAGATATTATCAATTATATCCAACTATTAATGTTTATCCTAATAATTTTAAAGAAGTTAAAATTGTTGAAAAATATGTAAAAGAAAAAAACCAAATAATGGATGATTTTATTAAATTGACAGATAAAAGTGTATCATATGCTTTTCAAGATCTTGTAATCGAATCAAGAGAACAATTAAGTAAAATGGAAAGAGAGATAGTGCCATTTATTACATTTTTTAAAAATTTATTTAATAGAGCAAGACCCAAACAAATTAATAAAAATCTTAATGTTTTTGAATCTATTTCAGCTAACACCCCAGCATTTCCATCTGGTCATACTTGTCAAGCATATTATTTAGCAAAAAAATTAAGTATTAAATATCCTGAAAAGAAAGAAGTATTGTTTGAATTAGCTGAAAAATGTGGACAAGCACGAATTTATGCTGGTTTACACTATCCTAGTGACCATGAATTTTCTAAATTTTTAACCAACTTTTTATAACTACATATATATAATTGTAAATTTAAATTAATTTAAAAATTTAAATTTATAGTAAATAATGAATTGGATTTATATTTTAAGATGTGAAGATGATATTTATTACATAGGACAAACAAAACGATTATATAGAAGATTTTGGGAACATCAAGATGGTAAAGGAGGAATAAACACTTCTATTTATACACCAGAAGAAGTTGTAGCAATTTATAAAGTATCTAATATTGTTAAATTTATAGATTATAATAATTATGTAAATAAAATATTATCTGGTATTTGGCATAATGGATATGAAAAATGGAAATTACATAAATTTGATGATGATGATTATGAAGAAAATCAAGAAGATAAATTTGATGCTGAAAATAATATAGCCGAATGTATGATGATACATAATAAAGATAATTGGGAAAATATAAGAGGTGGAAAATATATTAGATTTGATTGTCAATATAAATTTCCTAACAATGAATATATAAAAGAACTTCCATTATGTAAATGTGGACTACCCTGTGATATAAAAAAACATCAAAATAAAGAAAGATTATTTTTTAGATGTGCAAAAAAAAATATGCGGGATGGTTTTAAAGAAGAGTTTAATATTGATGATGAAACATGTAATTTTTATCAAGAATATTTAATAGACATAGAATTAATAATTCAAGAAAGTAAAAATTTTGATGATAGGAAAAAAAAACTTAGCAAATTAATAAAAAATTCTACATGGTTAGAAAATATTCCCAATGATGAAGATGACGATGATGGAACTTGTTTTTATTGTAATAAATATATATGGAATGATAGAGATGGAAGTAATTTTAAAGAAAATGGTGGTATAAATTATTGTAATCAAAGAAAAGCATTATGTTTTAATTGTTTTATAAATAAAAATGAAGAATTATCAAAAAAATATTCTACATTTAAAAATGGTAAATGTTTAATTGAATTCTGATTTCAATTCCAATTGAAATTCTGATTTCAATTCTGATTTCCAAACGGTTGTAAAATTTTTTTTCTTTTCTTTTTTTAATTAAAAATATTTAAGTCGCCACTAAAGTGGCTAATGGCAAAGCCATGACTTAAATATTTTATATTTTA
>MDTG01436376.1_pt1 | contig 16748 bp, 15 predicted proteins | sample 811421 | NCBI WGS metagenome assembly MDTG01 (sample SAMN05326645, study PRJNA326480) | marine metagenome | isolation source: seawater | place: Pacific Ocean: South East | collected 2011
AAAATCTTAAAGTTTCTTCTAAATTTCTTTTTGTCATTTTATTATAATTTTTAAGTTGTTTATTCAATAACTCATCTATTTCATTAACTTGTAAATTTTTATTATATTTTTTTGGTATTGTATATTTATCAATTATATTACTTTCAATTTCATTCCAAAATAATAATGGCTTAAAAATAGATTTATATATTGGATATTTATAATGTGTATGCATATATATACATTATAAATAAAATTTTATTAACTTATTTCTAAATATAGGTTACTTTTATCTTTAATTTCATATAATGAAACTTTATGTAAATCAACTTTACCATTTATTTCAGGGCAAGTTACCCAACACTCTATTTTTAAATGACCTTTTACCCAATTATATTTCTCAGAATTCTTTTGATTATATTTATCTTTAAAATCAATTTCATTCATTTTTACAAATTTAGTTGTAGAATCTACTTCACCTTTTACATATTTAGAATATATAGCTTTTAATATTGATTTATACCATTCTTTATAATCATTTGTATTGGAATTTCTTAAGTTAATTACATCGGACAGCCAGTAATTATCACTTTTATTAACACCATCTTTTAATTCTTCTTTTGCTAAAGATAAATATTCATCTTGTAAGTTTTTTAAATTCTCAGGACCAGATTGGTTACTGTTATGATCAATATATTCACAAATTATAAGGTCAAATATAGGAGCAGGATTACTTACTAAATTATTTTCCTGTTCTTTATAATGTAGTTTAAAGGCATTCCAATCAACTTCATTTGTTTGAAGTCCCAAATTTGGACCATGTATTTGACATTCATTAGAAGCTTCTTGTGCATACATTCCTCTATCAGGTATAATTTCATTAAAAGAATTTAACCAAAAACTTAAGTAAATAGTATCTATATCCTTCTCAGAACTCTTAATAATATTAGAAAAAGGCACTAATCTTCCAACTTGAAAGTTTTTTCCTGAATTTTTATGAAAGATATGTGTTCTGGCTTTATTCCAATCCATATCCAAAATTTTTTCAAGTGAGCCTTTTGATTGTTCTGGTATTTTTTTAGAGAAATTTTTTATATTTCCTTCTTTTTGATACTTTATTTGTTCTTGATTATATTCTCTATAATTATATTCAATCAATTTTGCTATAGGAGTTGAAGGTACTGATAACTGCATTCCCCCAAGTTGAGATTTTAATTCTAAATATTTTTTCTTATACTTTAAATATTTATCTTTTGAATTTAGCATATGTATATATATATTATATAAAGATTTATTTTTATACTTAATATATGCAAGACGTAGATATCAATTTTTTAGATTCAAAAAATAATATATTAAAAAAATGGTTAGGACATTTTCCTAATAGTGTAAAAACAAATGTACATAATATTTTAAGTATAGATAGTGAAGATCCACAACTAGATCTGGAAGTGAGTCAACATTTTAAATTTTGTAGAAATTATTATATAGTACAGTCAGATTATGAAAAATATCAAAATTCTGTTAATAAGTTATTTGGAAAATTTAATTTTAAAGTTAGTTATTCAGATATATTTGATTATGAGCTAGATCCAAATATTATGTATGATTTAATAATATTTTATACAAACTTTAACTTAGATGATGACATTACATCATTTTGCAGTCAGGCATTTAATTTTTTAAATGAAAAAGGACAAATTTTAATAATAACATGTAGTAATGAGAAGTTTGTATTAGAGGCAAGAGATTACTTTAAATTAAATTTTTATTCAGATAGGGAATTTAGAGAAAAATTAACAATAAATTGTAAATTTTTCAATACACATATTTCAACATTTGTAAATATAAATAAATTAAATAAGAATGAAATGTTAAAGTTAACAAATCAAGAGTTATCTGACGAGAAAATAGATGAATTTAAAAAATATGCCTTAGAAAAATATGGCGATTATGCTAGTGTACCAATTGGGGTAATTATTTTAAGAAAGTAGGTTAAAAAAATTCTAATACAGAAGCTGGCTTAAATTTTTTATAATCTTCCTTAAGATCATTTGGTACAACTTCATTTCTAAACTTTAAATCAATTTCATGATCAATTTCATTATCACATGCATTACTTTTAAGAAGTTTATATATTTTATCATCTCTATTATCTTTTATTGTAATAGAATTTTCGTCAATATTTGTTATTTCTAATTGTTTATCAATAAATTTACCAATTGTTTTGGAGGTATCAAATGGTCCAAATTTTAACTCGAAGCAATTGCCAAATAAAGTTTTTTTTTGTCTTAAGGCAACTTTACTTAATGAACCCATATCTATTAATGAATTTGGTTTAGTTATTTGCCAATTTTTTAATTCTATTACTTCTTTACTTTGAACATTACTAATATTAGTAATATCTTCTAATTGTTTTTCTAATGCATCAATTTCTTCTTTTAACTTATTAATTTTATCAAAATCTTTTTGATTTTCCAGTTCTTTTATTTCTTTTTTTAATTTATTGATTTCTTCAATTTTATCATTTGACCCTCCTAATTGAGTTTTTAAATCTAAATATTTTTTCTTATATTTCAAATATTTTGTTTCGTAATTCATAATATATATATAATATATATATATATTATATTAGCTCCAATATTTTTCATAATTGTCAATAGAATTGCTAGATTTTACTTTATTGATAAAATTTGATTTAAATTCATCAAGTAAATTATTATTTAAAAAATTTAAGCTATGACTTAACTTATTACATGCGTTATCCTTTAAAAGTTTATAAATTTTATTATTTTTTACATCATACACTTCAATATTATGGTCAGAAATATTTTTAATTTCTAGATCGTTACCAAACTCACCAATTATTTTGGAAGAGTTCCAAGGACCAAATTTTAATTCAAAACAAGTATCTAAAACTGACAATTTTTTTTTTAAAAACATTCTTTCATAGTCACTATTATCATTGTAATTTTGCTTTTTATCAATAGTCCAATTACCTAATTCAATTACTTCAATTTGTTTTAAAGGTTCTTCAGATTTTTGAATTACATCATTTGAAATATTACTCATTTCTGGACTTTTTAAAGTATTAGAAACAGGGCTACTAATATTACTTGTGCCACCAATTTGCTTTCTTAAATCTAAATATTTTTTTTTGTATTTCAAATATTTCTGTTCATAATTCATATATATATATATATATATAATTTATAAATCAGAAATAAAATAATATTTATATCATATTATGAAAAAAAAAGTATTCTTCATATGTTCTAAGTTGACCAGATAGTAAAATAGCAATTAATTTCATTATTAATATAGAAATATTTTTTTTTAAATAATTTTATAAAAAATTATTACATATTAAATCTAACAATTACGTAATTAAATTCATTTTATTGTATTATGTAATATATGGATAAGCTAAATAACGAAATAGAAACAAAAATTAATGATATAAATAAAAGATTTAGAAATATAAATAGTAATGAATTTAAAAAAAAATTGGTTTTGTATGATAATATAAATAATCATTTAAATGAAATAGAAAATATATTAGATGATTATGAAATAAATAATAAGTCTGAACTTGAATTGGATGAAGAAATAGATCAAAGAATATCAAGTAATTTAAAATATAAAAAGTTAATTAGAGATATTGGTCCACTAATTATTTATTATCAATTAAACATTACTTAAAAATAATAATATTATTAATTAGTAACTAATGTTAGAATCTTATTTATCAAAATTACCGATTGCTAAAAGAAGTAAATATTTAAATAAGTCAAGAGGTAATAAGGAATTTAATAATTTTTTATTAAATTGTTCAAAATTAAATATAGATATTTTTGATGAAAATAAAGAGATTTTTAGTAATGACTTACTAATAAAGAAAATGAATGAATTAAAAGTTTTATATATAAAAAGGTTTGGTATTGAGATATATGAAAATTACTCTAAAGATGTAAGTAATGCCTTAGGGTTAATTGATGTAAATAATAAAAAATTAAAAATAAAAATTAAAACTATAGATAATATATTAGCATATTTAAAGAAAAGTAATAAATTTGATATAATTTATTCAGAAAGATATCAATATATAGAATTTGACGATGCATTATTTGTGATATCAGACGAAAATATAGATGTAGAAAATAATATAGAAAATTTAGATTCAGATAAAAATAGTCCTTACATAGCTGAATATAGTAATTAAGTATATAATAATAATAAATTTTATAATTATTATTATTATGACAGAAATAATATTAGGTATCGATTTAGGTACGACAAATAGTGTTGCAAGTGTTTGGGATGGCAAAACATATAAAATAATAAAAAATAATGATTCAGATTATTTCCCTTCAGTAATAGAATTTACTAAGGAAGGTAAAAAAATTTCAAATTTAAATTATGATGTAAATAATTCAATATTAAATATTAAAAGGTTAATTGGATGTAATATTGAAAATATAAATTTATTTAAATTATTTTTAGATACTAATTTTGATTATGAGATAATAGATGATATTATAAATTTTTATAATAAATATGAGGATAAATATTATAAAATAGAAGAATTAAATTCTTTAATATTAAAAAATATAGTAAATAGCGCTAAGAAGCAATTAAATACAGATAATATAAGAGATATAGTGATAACAATTCCAGCACATTTTAACCAAAATCAAAGAGATTCAGTAATATTTTCATCTAAATTAGCGAAATTAAATTGTTTAAGAATTATAAATGAACCAGTATCGGCCGCTCTCACATATGGCTTGGCATATCATAACGATGTAAATGTATTAATATTTGATTTAGGTGGAGGGACATTTGATTTATCCTTATTAAATATAGATGAGGGAATATATGAAGTGATCGATACTGAGGGAAATAATTATCTTGGTGGTGAAGATTTTACAAATATTATTGTAAAAGATGTAATAAGCAACTTTAAAGATTGTAATAAATATTATAAATTAAATGATAGTGTAATTAATAAGAAGTTATCAATTTTAAAAAATGAATGTAATAAATTTAAATGTAATAATATAGATAAGATATTATTAAAAGAGTTTTATTATGATTACGATAACAATATAATTTTAGATTTGATTTATGAAAAAAAAAGAAATCAAATAAATAATTTATTTTTACCATTATTAAATAAGATTAGAGAACATTTAGATTTATTAATAAATAAAAATAATATACATGTGGATGATATAAATTATATAATATTAGTAGGTGGTTCAACAAAATTAATGGAGGTAAAAAATTTAGTAAGTGACTATTTTAAAAAAGATCCTATTTGTACAATAAATCCAGAACTAGTAGTATCAATTGGGGCATCTATACAAGGTTTTATTTTAAAAAATCCAGAAAATGAATTTTCAAGAAATTTAGCTTTAGTAGATATTTTACCTTTATCAATTGGAGTAGAAACTAGCAATGGAGAAATGACAAAAATAATTGATAAAGGTTCAAAAATACCATGTAAGAGATTTAAATATTTTACAAATGAAGAAGATAATCAGCAAGAAATTAATATTAAAATTTATCAAGGAGAAAGATTGTTAATAAAAGATAATATATTAATAGGTGAATTTAAATTAAATAACTTAAAAATGAAGGAGAAAGGTAAAAATATAATAAAAATAGAGGTAGAAGTTAACAACAATTGTATGATAAAAGTAAGTGCTTTTGAGAAATGGAGTAATAATTACAAAAAAATAGAGATAAATACTGAAAATTTATATAATGAAGATTTAATAAGACAATTAATAGAAGAGTCAGAAAAATATGATAAGATTGATAGTTTAAAAATAAAGTTAAAAAATGTAAATAATAAATTAAATAACCAAATAAATAATTTAGAATATAATTGTTATAGAAATAAATATATAAAAATAAATGAAGAAGATAGAAAAATTCTAGAAGGCTATATAAGTAAAGTTAAAGAAAAAGCAAATAAATTACATGAAACTTTGGATAAAGTACAAGACAATAATAATTATAACGATATAATTTTAAATTTTAAAAAATTAATTAAAATTAATAACAAGAAATATGATTTTTTAGCAAATAATTATGATAATATTAAATATAATAATACTACAAATGATGAATTTAATGATATAAATAATAATAAATATAACTACCAAGTAAAAGACTATATTTCAAAAAAATTAAATTTTACAGAATCTAATAAATTTAGTAAATATACAAAAAAAGAAATTAAAAACTATCTTAACAATATTATTATTCGTATTAATTCAATTAATTTAGATATAGATGATGTTTCTGAGTATATTGAGGATATAAATAATAATTTAGAGCAATATAATCAAAATGACATACATTTAATAAATAAATATGGAGATTTAAATTTAATAGATGATATAAATAAAAAACATTCAATAAATTTAAATTTAAATGAAATTCAAAATATGTCAAAATTACAAATATTTGATTTAATATTTGAAATTTGCATAAAATATGAGATAGTATTAAATTAATTTTTAGTTTGTTCCTTCTTTAATTTTCTTAATTCATTTTTGTATTTTTTTGTTACTTCAATACCATCTTTGGTCTTATATGTAATTGGTATTTTTAATGCTACTCTTTTGCCTGTATAATCGTGAGACTTATGTTTACTACCTTTTGTGGATTCAATTAATGTAAAATTAATTTTACCTAATCCTTTATCATTTTTGGAAGTTTTGTTTTTTCTGATTAGTTCAGATAATGCTTTATTGGCGGCTTGATATGGAGAATCTCCAGTGTATCTACCATATGCTTTTTCTTCGCTTGCAAGTTTTACTTTAAAAGATCTAGTTCTTCTCTTATCTTCTGTAGACATTTATATATACTTTATATATATATATAAATTTTTAGAATTAAACTCATTAATCGTTTTTAAAAAAAAAAATATTTATATTATATAATATATTTAATGAATAAAGATATGAAATATAAATTTATAATATTTAATATTCAAAAAAACTATAATTTTTTATCGAAATATTTAATAAATCAAGAAAAACATATTAATAACTTATATAGTAACAATATAATTAGTTTGTATAAAAAAAATCTTAATTTAAATAACTTACTAAAAGTTATAAAATCACTAAATCTTAATTATAACTATATTATTTTAAATAAAATTGATGAGTTATTATTAATTTTAGATAAAATAAATATAAATATTAGTGACGAAAAGCATTTTAGCTTTTATAGAGATTACATAATAAATTTGTATATCATAGATTATGATAATATTCTAAATGAATTATTATATTCATTAGATAAAAATAGAAAAGAAGTTTTTCAAATATCAAAAGATATTGGATGCTCTGATATTAATTTAATATTAGAATTAGTTTATAAATCTAAAGTAAAAAATATATTTGATGAAAAGACATATAAATTTCTATTATTTTTAAGTGATGTATTTACACCTTTAAATTTCTATATTACAAATAAATCTTTTAAAAGCAAAGGAAACAATAATAATTTATATGACTTTGATAAAATTAAGATATATTATTGTTCAAAAAATAATGATGAGTTATTAAATAAAATAGTGGATGTAGAAATAAATTATTTTAGTGAAAATATTATTATTTCAGGTATATTTAAAACTGACTCATGTAATATTTTATTGAAAAGCTGTCAAATTTATAATAAATTTATATATTACAAAAAAAAAAAAATTAGATGACTTATTAAGTAATTGCAGAGCTACAAAAAAATTTATAAAATCTTTTATAAAAATATGTATGGTTGATGAAATATTATGTTATGATAATAATGAATTTATAAGTTTTGTAGATTTAAATTATGATAAATATATAAGTTTAATTGGGAAAACATTTATGAATATTATGAAGGATTTTATAAAAAAAAATAACACAATAACTGATATGTTTAATACAATTAGACTTTTACTATTAGGAAATGAAGAAAATGTAAATGTAGCTGGGCTATTATTTGAGATTACAAAAGATAAAAAAATTAGCAATAATATAATTTATAATTTAATTTATAATAATTTACATTTCTCTTTACAAGTAAAAATAAAAAAGTCAATTAGTGACATTAAAGCTAATTTAAAAAAAATTCAAAGGATTAATAATGATGTTGATTTAAAAAAACAAATTTTATCACTTGTATACATGCCCTTAAATGTAAAATCAATGGCAATAGAGAAAATAGAAGAAATGAAGTCAGCAAATAACGAATATTATAAACAACAACTCTATGTCAAGACATTAATTAAATTTCCATGGTCTTCATTGAATGAAGATAATTATTTTGTAGATTTAAATAATGACATAAGTAAAAGGAAATTTTATATAAATAATATTGAAAATAAATTAATAAAAGCAACTTATGGTCATGAAGAAACAAAAAAATCTTTAATTGAAATAATCGCTAAATGGATATCTAATCCAGTAAGTAGTGGTAGTAGCATATCATTATGTGGACCTCCTGGTGTTGGCAAAACCTTATTAGCTAAAAAAGTAAGCGATATTTTAAATATACCATTTTGCCATATTGCTTTAGGGGGACAGAATGATGGCGAGTTGTTACATGGTCATGGATATACGTATTCTGGCTCTCAGCCAGGATTGATTATTAAAAAAATGGCAGATATTGGTAAAAGTAGAGCAATAATTTACTTTGATGAATTGGATAAAACTTGTAAGAAAAATGGTTCAAATGAAATTACAAATATATTAATTCATTTAACAGACCCTAATATGAACAGCTCTTTCCAAGATAGATTTTTTCAAGGAATAGATTTTCCATTAAATAAAGTTATTTATATATTTTCTTATAATGACAGTAGTAAAATTGATCCTATATTATTAGATAGACTTCAACAAATAAATATCAAACCATATTCATTAGATGATAAAATTCAATTATTTAAAGATTTTTTATTCAAAGAAGTATGTGAATCAATAGGTTTTTCAGATAATGAATTTAAAATATCTGACGAGACAATTAAATTTTTAATAAATAATTATACATTAGAAGCAGGTGTTAGAGAATTAAAAAGAAAAATAGAAAAGATGTTATTAATATTAAATGTAGACAGATTATATCAAAGAAATTTATTTAAAAGTAAAAATAATAAAAAGATAATAATAAATAAGACTCTAATAAAAAAACTTTTATTAGATGCAGATATTGAAATTGAGAAAATACATAAAATTCCTTTAGTTGGGATAGTAAATGGCTTATATGCTACTACCTCTGGCTTTGGTGGAATAGTGCCAATTCAAATAACATCTAACTACTTAAATAATGAGTCGTCATTTAATTTAAGACTAACTGGCTCTCAGGGAGATGTAATGAAGGAAAGTGTACAATGTGCATTAACTTGCTGTTTACAATATTTAGAAAAAAATCTAAATAAATATGGTATAAAATGTTTAAAGTCACATATAGAAAAGTATTGGAAATCTGGATTTCATATTCATGCCCCTAATGGTGCAACTCCTAAAGATGGACCATCGGCTGGATGTGCTTTTACTCTTGCATTCATATCTAAAATAACAAATATACCTATAGATAACACTGTTGCAATGACAGGTGAAATTGATTTGTTAGGAAATATTACCAAAATAGGAGGTCTTGAATATAAAATAAATGGCGGTAAAAAAGCAGGAATAAAAAGATTTTTTATTTCTGAAGAAAATAAAGAAGATTATCAAAAAATTAAAAAAAAAGATAATAAGATAGATCAAGGTATAGAAATTATATATGTAAATGATATTTCAGAATTAGTACAAAATACACTTGATAGAAATTTATCCATAAAAAATGATATTAAAGATGCACTATTAAATATATCAAATAAAATTGAAAAATAAATAATTAAATTATTATTAAATAAAATAAAAAATGTCAGCATCTGTACAAATTTCAGCACCACAACCGTCAGCGCCTCCGATGTCCGCGGTGACCTCCATGGAACATTTAAAGAAATGGATTAATAGTAGGAACAGCTTTAATGACTTAAATAGATTTATGCCCATTCTACATCAACCGAGAAATTTTGTCATGAGATTCAAAATGTATCTTGAAGGTGATGAAGCAACAACAAATACAGATATTATCAATGATATTCAAAAATTGGATGATATATTGTCACCATTATTAGAATCAGATTCACTTTTACCTATGGAATTTTATAATGAAATAATCAGTTTATTTGATCAAAATAAAAAAAAAAAAATTTTAGAATGGGCTATTGATCAAAGAAATCAAGATTTAGCATTTATAGCAAATACTGCAACATTACCAAATGGTAATCCAGATATTGAAAAAAGACAAGGTGTAAAAAATGACCATATTCTTAATGAGCTTAAAATAAGGAAAGATCTACTTTAATGTAAATTTATTTTATAATAATATATATAACTATATATATGAATATAAAAATTTTATTTTTTCTAGTACTGCCATTTAAATGTTACTCACTATTAAATAATTTAGTAATTAAAAATAATGAATTTAATTTAGCAAAGGAATATTATGATTTTTTAAAGGAGCATGATAAAATAGACAGTATAAACATAATAAATGACAACCTATACAAAGAAGAAATACTAAGCTACTCAACAAAAAATAAATTTGATAGCCAACAAATATTAAAAAATAATAAATATGAAGAAATAGCTAGAAATAATTATAATAAATATAAAATATTTAAAAGTAATTTTTTTAGAATAAATCAATTTAATGAGCTAAATAATGAAATTAAGCTAGAGCTTAATAGATTTTCAGATGAAGTAGATTTTGATGATGATGAATTGCATGTTGATTTAATGAAAATATCAAATACTCCAAAGAAAAATGATATTTTTCTAAAAACTATGAATTTTATCAATAAAATATTAAATTATAGAAATTTACCTAATAAATTAATATGGGATGATAAAATCGTTTCAAATGTAAAAAATCAAGGTTCATGTGGATCTTGTTGGGCATTTTCATCTACAGGAGTTTTAGAAGCTAACATGAGATTAAATAATTATACTGTCACAAGATTGTCCGAACAAGAGTTAGTTGACTGCTCAAAAGAAAATTATGGTTGTGACGGTGGATTAATGCATCTTGCATTTGATTATTGTATAGAAAATAAAGGTTTGACTTCAAATGAATTATATCCTTACAAGGCTATTGATGATAATTGTAAATGTAATAATTCAAATAATTCAAATAAATTATTACGTGAAATAGGCTCAAATATAACAAAATATAAATTTACTATTCCAAATTCAAAATATGACTTAATGAAATCTTTACAGAATGGCCCTGTTTGTATGGCTATTGATGCTAATTCATATATTTTTAGGTTTTATAAAAGTGGTATTATTGATATGCCATTAAAGTCTTCTGATATTAATCATGCAGTTATATTAACAGGATATGATAGTTACGAAAATGGAACATATTGGATTATTCAAAATAGTTGGGGGGAAAATTGGGGAGATAATGGATATATAAAATTAAAGGCAATTGATGGTGAAGGTATATTATCGTGTCAATTATATGGTGTATATATACCAAATTAAATATATCTATTAATTAAATTGCTATTTTTTTTGTTATCTTCTATTTTATCTATATTTTTATGCTCTGAATTATCTGTCAGTTCTAAATCGTCATCTGTATCAATATAATCATTTTTATTTATTTCATCATCTTCTGTATCAATATCTATTTTTTCAGAACTATCTAGAATATTTTCCTCTATAATTTTATTTCTTGATATTTCTAAAAATTTTTCTGTTGACTCATCACTTATTAGTATTTTTCGCCAATTATATATTATTCTATAAGCTTTTATAATTGTTACCTGTGATATCTTATATACATCTGAAATCGTTTTTTTACTTATATTTAATTTGAAGATCGTTGCCATTAGCATAATACTTGATGCAGCGACAGATGCAGGCTGATGATTTGATGCAAGATCTAACTTTTTGATATTTTTTGCTATTGTTTTTGCTACATTAATATGTATTTCATCTAATTTTAACATTTTAGTATATTCCTTCCTATTTATAAATTCATCCGACTGACTTGACTTTACGCTATTTATTATTTTTTCTTTTATCATTATATCTCTAAATTTTCTATTTCCCTTTGTTACTTGTTTTGCAGATATTCCAAATATCTTACCTATTTCACTAGGTGTTCTTGGATTCCCTTGTAAATTTGATCCATTAAATACACAAGCTGCAATTATACTTTTTCTGTTTAAGCCTCTTATTATTATTGATTTTGAACTATCCAATTCACTTGTTACCTTTGATAATGTATTAAATAAATTTTTAGCATTATCTATAATTGGCTTACTTATATTTGCATCAATACATTTCTTTTCTATATATTTAAAAACTTCATATTTACTTCTTTCTTTATATGGCATGTTACTCCATTTTTCTAAAATTGATATTTTACTATATTTTCCATTTTGAACCTTTGTCCCTAACGACGAATTGGGAAAATATATATTTGTTGGACAGCCACATCTACTATTGCTATCATCTGTGCTATTTATACTATTCCAATCAGGATTACTATCTAACTTAAATTCTATTGATAAGGCACAGTCTTCACATATTTTTGTACCTGATTCATTATCTATGTAAATTTTTGTAGAATTGCATTCTATACATGTATCATCTTTTATTTTTACAGTTTTCGTGTTTTTCTCTTCTAATGAGTCAATAACGTCCCATATATCATCGCTTTTAATATCAATATTATCAATATTTAACATTTAAACATAAAATATTATTATTATATGTTTAAGTATATTTAATTTTAATATATTAAATTTTCCATTTTTTACATAAAAAAAATTGAAAAATTTAATACTTAATGATTTCTTTAAGTTAACTACCAAGCCTAGATACAATATTAGACTAGACATTAACGATTTTGAGATGATACATAACATTGATTTGATCAGCCAAGAGGATGCTGAGAAATTGGCTAATCCACATGGTCTTGATTACATTCCAGACAGATGCCCCAAGTTTGACATGGTTGCTTTTCTCAAGGCAGTCTCTAATTCTAGGGCAGCAGAGGCTGCAAAGGCTACAGAAGCGGCAAAGGCTGCTGAGGTTGCATACCTAGAAGCTGAAAAAGCTGCAAATGATGATTACAAGGCTAACGAAGAGACACTCGCTCAAGAAAATGCCAATGAATCCTCTGATGGTAATTCAGAGGTACTCCCTCAAGAAATTGCCATTGAATCCTCTGACGATGATGTAGAGGCTGATTACAAGGCTAAGGAAAAGGTAGAGGTGCTCCCTCAAGAAATTGCAACTGATTCCTCTGACTTTTATGCAGAGGCTGACACTGTTCATTTTGTACCAACAGTCGTCTGCCGCAATCATCGCCTATACGTTCTTGGTAAAGGCAATGGATGTTGGCACTGTAGGAATGGTAGATGCCGCTTCAAGTGGATGCCATTTGAATATACTGGGTCTGTTTGGGACGTAAAATTTTGCCGTTATGGAGAAGACTGCCGACGAAAAGACTGTCCGTTCCATCACCCAGGAGGAGAGCAGAGATTCTGCTGTAAGTTCTTGGATGTTCAAGGATGTTCTATTCGCTGTGCAAACACATGTGACCAAGGAGAAGCAGTTTGTGATCATTGTAAATCTGTTGAGAAAAGTAACCTCTTTAAAGAACGCAAGCAAAAGACAGCTTTAGCTCAGCAAGCTGAAAAGGAGCGTCGTCAGCAGCAAAGTAGAGATGCAAAGAAAAACGGTGGTGCTACTGAATGGAATTCTTCCAAGAAGCGTTAGATCTTATGGACATAGGAAAAGTTATTATATTAATATAATTTTATATTAATATATATATGGATAATGACTTTAAAAAAAATATAAATATATATTTTGAGTCAGTTTTTTGTAAGGACTTGATGCCTTCTTTTATTATTCCAAATCATATAGATCATATGATATTGCAAAAGTTACAATTAGAAGAAATAAAATTTAAAAGTAACCCAACTAATAAATTAGAGGATAATATTAATAAAATAAAAAATTCAGAGTCATACAAGTTTATGACTCATAGAAAAATTATGGATGATAATTATATTAATTTGTTTAAAAAAAAAATAGTAATAGTTTTAGTAAATTTTAAGGAAGAGATAGAAAAAATGGAATTAATTAAAGAAATTAATATACTAATTAAAAGCAATTATAATTTTGATATGTTATCAATTCAACAAATTGATAAAATAAATGAATACTTGTGTATTAATTTTGGTAATAAATTATATGAATTTTATTTTGAAGATAGTGAAAAATTTAAGTTAAGAAATAAGTTTTTAAAATTATTAAAATTAATGAAAAAACTAACTTGATTTTGTTTCTTCTGTTTCATCTGTTTTGTTTGTATCTTCTATTTCATCTGTTTCGCTTGTTTCTTCTATATCATTTGTTTCGCTTGTTTCTTTTATATCATTTGTTTCATCTGTTTCGCTTGTTTCTTCTATATCTTCCGTTTCATCATTTTCTATCACTTCTTCCGTTTTCTCTATTTCATTTGTTTCCTCTGTTTCATCTTCTTCTTTATTTGTATTTAAATAATTTATTTTTTTTTTAATATTTGTAATTAATAAATCATATTGTTGATCTGTAAATTTTAAATTAGCCCATTTATTAATATTTAAATTTACTTGATTAAATATTTCATCTCTTATATCTACAATTTTTTTAGCATACGCTCTTATTACTTTTTTGAATGGAATATTTAATTCACGAATTTTATTTACAGTCTTATATATTATTTGTTTTCTATTTAAGATGGGATGTTTACATCTTTGAAATGCATAAAATATACACCATACTGCACAAAAACCACCTGGATCTCCTATGAATCTTAAATATTGATAATCATCATCTTCATATCTTTGAAAACCAATTTTAGGTATATATTCAGCAGTAGAAATATATTTAGAATCTCTAAATATCTCTGAAAATTTCATATTTAATTTATTATCTAATTTATGAGGGAAATAATAAAATTTTTTAGGAAATAAAGCTCCATTTGGTTCAAATCTTTCAATTTCATTAATTTCTCTGTCATAAATTAAAATATTAGAATGTGCGCCCCTCTCTAATGTAATTGCAATTGGAGCAATAAAAAATCTATTTTTTGATTTTTTAAATTCCTCTATACAATTATCAAGAGTAGTTGGATAAAATATACTTTTTCCATCCCACATAATTTCAAAGTTAAAAAAGTCATCTTTTTTAATATATATATTCTTAAAAGTATTTAAGAATTTTTCATAGTACTGATTTGTAATAAAATTAATATGTAATGTGCTTGATATTTTTAACTTTTCTTTATGTAAAAATATCATTCCACATAATAAATCAATAGTACTTCCTGTAAAACTAATAATATCATAATTTTCAAATTCATCTTCATCATCAATACAAAATATTATTTCATTAGATGGATAATAAATTCTATCGTCATATAACATTGATTTAATTAAATCAAAACATACGTCTCTACTTGATACATTTAATTTATCTTTATATTCTTTTATATAATCATCTAAATCAGTTGCGTTAACATAGCTTTTATATGATAAATTTTTAGTACATAATTGATATAATTTATTTGAAAATGTTTTATTTGAATTTCTGAAATGATTTAAATATGATGTAACAATAATATTAAAAAATTTATCTTTATCGTCGTCATTAATAAAATCTAATGATGATTCTTTATTAAAGTTTAATAGTAAATGATTTATTTTTTTTTTCTCTAATATGTCCTTAAATTTAAACCATAAATTATTTTTACATAATAACAAAAATAAAGAATTTCCTTTAAAATCTTGAATGTTTAAATTTATATTTGTAATAATTTTGTTTAAGTCAAATTCTGTATTTTCTTGATAGTCATTTAAAAATATATGCAATGCAGTTTCGCCTCTGACGTTTGTTAAATTATAATTTACATTTTTTTTTTCTAAAATAGAATTAATTATGCTATAATTTTTTTCAAACATGCAATAATGTAAGCAATTATTACCGTTATTATCTTGGATGTTAATATCTGACTTTTCAAGTAATTTATAAAAAATATTATTGTTATGTGCAATTATAGGATACATAATAGGTATAATACCATTTTCATAATCACAAGTATTCACATTTATATCATAGTTTAAAAGGTAGTCAATAAATTTTAAGTCACCAAAATTAGAAGCAAGATGTATTATATTTTCACCTTTTGAATTTACATAATTAAAATTTTTCATAACTTTACATGTTTCAACCAAAATATCAAAATTTCTGGTAATAACTGCATAATGTAATATAGAGTTCATATTTTTATCAAATTTATTTAAATTAATATTATATTTAATAAATATTCTAATTGCTTCTATATTTTTTAATAAATAACAGTAATGAATAGGATAATATCCTTCATTATCTTGTAAGTCATTTAAAGCCAAGCCAATATTATTTTTTTCATAATTTAATAATTTATCTAGAATTTCTAAATAGTTATATTTTATAGGATAATATAATATACATCTAGAATCTGAATCAAAAATATCTAATTTGCAAGTTTTATTTAATAAAGCATCAACAATATCTATATTATTATATATTATAGCATATTGAATTAAGTAATTATTTGTTGTATCTCTTATATTTAAATCAATATCATCATTGTTTTTTATCATA
>MDTG01135545.1_pt1 | contig 16747 bp, 17 predicted proteins | sample 811421 | NCBI WGS metagenome assembly MDTG01 (sample SAMN05326645, study PRJNA326480) | marine metagenome | isolation source: seawater | place: Pacific Ocean: South East | collected 2011
CGTTTAAGGGCGGTAGGATTGCTAAAAACAAAATCTCCTAGTTTTTTTCGATCGACCGTTTTATCGTTAGAAAGGTACGAGGTTCCAAATTCTCGAATTATTTCTTTATAACCTTTTTGGCCTGGTTGAGAGATTTGGTGTGCGATCACATCTGCATCGACGACGTCAACCCCAAGGTCCATAAAAATGTCTGATACAGTTGATTTGCCAGACCCAACGCCACCGGTAAGTGAAACAACGTAATTCATGTCAATTAATATATTGAGATAGCAAGTGGTTAATTTCGATTTTCCAAAAAAAAACTATTAGTCCCCCAATCGCAAGGTACGGTCCAAAGGCAAATTCGCGATCTTTGCTGTTGTTGACAAGCATTCGCGCGCATTGGACGATTATCCCCAATGATGAAGACAAAACCAACAATGTGGGCAATGACGCCCAACCAAGCCATGCCCCTAAACTTGCAGTTAGTTTTATATCCCCTTGACCTATGCCTTCCCTGGTTGTAGTCCATCTAAATATTAGGGCTATCGCTTGAAGAAAAATATACCCGGCAATGACCCCTAAAATTGATGTTTCAATAGCCACATTATCCGTAATTAAATTGAAGGCAAGACCAAGCCAAAGAAGGGGAATTGTTAGGGAGTCAGGTAGTATTTTTTTTTCCAGGTCAATGAAGCTTAGCGCTAGTAAAATCCAAAGAAAGGCACATGACCCTGCAGTCATTAAAGTGAATCCAAATCGATAAAAAATATAGGCTGTCATGGTTCCGGATATTATCTCGATCAGCGGGTACCTTATGCTAATAGGGCGTTTACAAAAATGACATTTTCCAAGAAGTAGTACAAAGCTAAGAAGGGGAATTAAATGACGGTTTAATAACTGTTGGGCACAGGTCGGACAATGCGATCGCGGCTTCGTGATATTAAATTCTCTAAACCCCGATGATTGGTTGACCACTTTGTGGGTATTGGTTTGAATTCCCATTTGTTCTAGAATGTGTATGGTATTTAGCTGCAATGTATTTTCAATCATTAATGGAATGCGATAGACTATTACATTAATAAAGCTTCCCAAAATTAAACCTCCCGTGAAGCCTACAGCTAAAGCTGAATACTGGTTGATGTTGTTAGCATACAGCAATATAAAGTCTATAGTTTCCAAATTATTTCCGGCTGATTGATGACACAAAGAATAAATTAGGTTTGGAGTAGCTATTTAATTTCACTTTTTAAAACCTGGGAATAGTCGAACTGCCTTAACCACTTTATTGTGCGACTGCAATATTTCAACTGGTATCTCACCTATTTTTAGTGATGTTCCTGGATCCGGAATGTCTTGGAAATGTTCTAGAATTAGGCCGTTTATAGTTTTAGGGCCTCCTAACGGAAAGTCAAACCCTAATTGTTTGTTTAAATCTCTTAATGAACAACCTCCGTTGGCAATGATGGTTCCGTCATCTTGCATTTTAAAATATGTGGTACTGAGCGGGGAATCTTTAGTAAACTCCCCGAGTATTTCTTCAATAATATCTTCTATAGTCAACAGTCCCATTAGTTCGCCATATTCATCAACGATTAAGCCCATGGAGGACCCTTGATCTTGGAAGTTTTGTAATTGCGTAAGTAAGGGGGTATCGATTGGAACAAAATAGGGTTCCCACATAATTGTCTCAAGCAATTTTTTATCAACTAGATTCGCACTTGATCTATTTAACAGTTTCCTTAGATGGATGATTCCTTTGACGTTGTCAAGTTGATCTTCAAAAAGCGGCAATCTGGTGTGGCCAGATGAAGCGATCGCTTTGTGCAGATCATCAGGGCTACTATTTAAGTCAATGGCTTCAATACTACTTCTTGGTCTCATCACATCTTCTACAGTAATTGAACTCAGGTCAAATAGGTTCACCAAAATATTTCTGTGTTTTTGTGGTAAAAAATGTCCATTTTCTAAAACAAAAGTCCTAAGTTCGTCGGAATTTAATTCGTCTTTCTTATGGTTGATAGGGCTTAGGCGTAGAAGCCATAAGATGGCAGATACAAATATATTTGCAATTGATACAATTGGGTGGGCTATCTTTGACAGAGGTTTTAATATCAAGCTGGCCGGATAGGCTATTTTTTCTGGATAATTTGCTCCTATTAGTTTGGGCGTAATCTCACTAAATATTAATATTGCGGCTGTCACGAAAAGAGTTGCTAAAGTTAACGCAATTTCATTTTCGCCAATAAGTCTGATTGCTATTACGGTAATTAGAGCGGCGGCGGCGGCGTTTGCTAAATTATTTCCTAACAGTATTACCCCAAGTAGTTGATCAGTTCTTTTAAGTAATTTCTCAGTTCTTAGTGCACCTGCATGGCCTTGACCAGCCAGATGCCTCATCCTGTAACGATTAAGTGCCATCATGCTTGTTTCGGAAATCGAAAAAAAAGCTGAAACAATTAGTAGTACAAAGAAAATAGTTAAAAGAGTGTAGATTGAAAGTTGATCCAATTTATGCGCAGCCTTGTAAAAGTTGGTTTAGGTGGCGAGAATTATTTCTCCCACAAGCCTGGTCCCAATGTATGATAGCAAAAGGAAAGTATATCCAATGATTGTGCAGTTGATGGCTACTCGTCCTCGCCAACCCAGCAACATTCTTCCTGTTATCAAACAGATGAAAATTATCCATGACAACCACCCGAAAACAATTTTATGGTTAAATTCTATAACTTGTCCTGTCGTTTGCTCTAAGAAAAACATACCTGTTATGAGGGAAAGTGACAATAGGAAAATGCCAACAAAAATCATTTGAAACAAAATTTTCTCCAGAGTTAAAAGGGGAGGTAGTGATTGGATGTAGTGTGGTATTTTTCCAGAGTTAAGGTGCTTTTGAGTAATTGCCATAAGAAGTGTATGTAGACCAGCTATAGTGAAAATGCTGTATGCCATCATAGATAGAACAAGATGAATCCCAAAAATACTAGGATATGATCCGGAAAACAAGTTGTTCGAGGGAAGGATAGTTGTAATCGGTAAGATAGCAGCCGAGCAAAATACTATTAGGGAGTAGAGTATTTCCAACTTGTAGAAAAAACTAAACAACCAATAAAAAGAGGTTGCCATCCAAAATATAACTAAGATAGCAGTGTCCAACCCAAACTCAGTTTCAGCTCCACCTTTGATTTCATTGATAAGCAAAAACAAGTGGCTAATTAAGACTACTAGCAATATGAGTTGTGTGATTGATCGATAATTTTTGGTGGTAGGGTTTTCCCCTGATTTGGTATGGCCCAATATTCTGAAGGCCGACCAAAGGTACCCGCTGAATATTGTCATTTGTATAAGATTTTCAGTCATGTTAAATAATGTCTTTTTGCCACACACTCTGCTATTGTAAGTTATGGTTGATACTTTGTCCCGGCGCTTTAGCGAGTTGGTGGCTCAAATCAAAGGTAAGCCGCGCCTTACCGAGTCCAACGTCGCTGATACCCTACGAGAAATAAGAATAGCACTCCTAGAGGCAGATGTTGCCTTGTCGGTGGTGAAGTTGTTTATATCTAGTATTCGCGAGAAGGCCATAGGTAACCAAATAATAGGTCAATTATCGCCAGGGCAGGCATTAGTAGGCTTGGTAAATCAAGAACTTGTCAAATTAATGAAAGGTAATAATTTACAACCCAGCCAGGGGAAAATAAAATCGGATGATCTAAATTGTTTGCTTCTGGCTGGTTTGCAGGGGTCTGGAAAAACCACGACTGCTGGTAAATTAGGGTATTGGTTAAAGCAGAATTATTCAAGCAAGGTGCTTTTGGCGTCCTGTGACGTGTATAGACCGGCAGCTATTGAACAGATTCGGATTCTTTCGCAATCAGCAGGGGTTAATTTTTATGATGCAAACGGGTGTGGGGATCCCTGTAGCATTGCGGTTAATGCAAAGAAATTTGCCAGACAGAATTCATATGATTATCTTATTGTGGATACGGCTGGTCGTTTGGCGCTTGATCAAACGATGATGATCGAACTTGGCAAAATCCACGATTTAATAAAGCCCAGTGAGAATTTTTTTATCCTAGATGCGATGCAAGGCCAAGATGCGATAAACGTTGCCAAAGTTTTTGGTGAAAAATTGCCTCTAACAAGTGTAATTGTAACGAAGACAGATGGTGATTCCCGAGGAGGCTCATTGCTCTCGGTGAGACATGTGGTGGATGCGCCGGTAAAGTTTGTTGGTACAGGTGAAAAGATTTCTGGTTTAGAGGAGTTTAGTGCTGAAAGAATGGCAGAAAGGATACTTGGAATGGGTGATATTTTATCTTTGGTGAGGGATGCCAAGACGAGTATCAACGAAGGGAGCATGCAAGCGACCCTAAATAAAGTTGCCAAAAGAAAAAACTTGAATCTTGAAGATTTCCAGCTACAACTAGAACAGTTAAATAAAATGGGAGGATTAGGAGCAATTGTGGAAAAACTTCCAATATCAATGAGAAATCATTTCAACAACGATTTGGTCTCAACAACTGACCTAGCTAAGGCATCAGCGATTATTAGCTCGATGACTGTAAATGAAAAACGATATCCACAGACTATTAAAGGTTCCCGTAAACGCAGGATTGCAAGAGGGTCTGGGACTACTGTTCAGGAGGTCAATAGACTTCTCAATCAGTTTAAGAACATTCAGAAGGTTAGCAAAAATTTTAAAGAAAGTAGTATGTTAAAAACTATCTTATCAAAGGCAGGTTTTCCGGCCCTCAGGCAATAACTTGAGTAGTAAGTTTATTAATTGAATTTGGAGGTTTAGGTGTGAGACATATCGTATGTTTAGTGGCTATTATATTAAGTTTCACTTCATATTGGCAGGTTGTTGTTGAGCCTGACTATGATAGGGAAAAGAGATGGGCCGATCAGATATTGCCATCGCTTATGGTGGGTGACCCTATATGGCAGGAACAATCCAACGGCCACCGATTTCTAGGACTTTATACTCCGGCCGAGAATCCGAAGGGAGCCGTAATAGTTGGGCATGGGCGTGGTTGGAATCCAAATTGGCAGCTTTATGGAGCATTAAGAATGAAGTTGGCAGAGCTTGGATACTCTACCCTAGCTATTCAGCTTCCGGTGTTAGGGTCAGGGGCGAAGGTTGGGGACTATATCCCAACTTATCCTGATTCAAACGAAAGATATGAGTTGTCGGCCCATTGGTTATACGATAAGGGTTACGATGATGTGGCAATCGTGTCACATAGCTTAGGTGCTACCATGGCCAACCAGTATTTGATTAGTCTGAAATACATTAAAAAAGAGAAACCATTAATCAAAGCCTGGGTTTTCATAAGTATAATTAATGGCTTAGAGGAGATGTTTAGAATTAAGGTTCCTGTGCTAGATTTGTTTGGGAGTGAAGATTGGGTGATAACCCGGGTTGGGGCCTATGAGAGGCGAAAGCAAATTATGAAAGTCGAAGGGTCTCAGCAGGTGGAGTTGGCGGGGGCGCCACATTTTTTTGAAGGCAAAGAAGATCCCTTGGCCGAGACGATAAAAAGGTTTCTGGACAAAGTTTTGAAAAAATAAATTGAATGTTTACCTAGCATTATATTTTTATTTTTCTTGCGCCATTTGGGGGAAACATCGTAAAATCAGCGACTTTTAAAGTTTTAAGGCGAAGAGTATATGGTAGTGATCAGGCTAGCGCGAGGTGGAGCAAAGAAAAGGCCTTTTTATAGGCTTGTTGTTGCCGATTCTAGGAGTGCGAGGGACGGTAGGTTTATCGAGAGGGTGGGTTTTTATAATCCTAAAGTGCCGGATGGTGTTGAAGGCTTGCGTGTTGATCTGGAGAGAGTCAACTTTTGGCAAAGTAAAGGTGCTAAGTTATCTAACACAGTAGCAAGGTTGGTAAAACAGGTTGGGTCAGGTAAAGACAACAAATCCTGAAGTGTTTATTGAGATGGGAAAAATTGGACCCCCTTATGGATTGAAGGGGGGACTTAAAGTTCGTTCGTACTCTGACCACCCTGACTCCCTCAGTAATTACAAATATTGGTGGTTGGGAAACTCAGAGCAAAAAAAAAAGCTCAAACTATTAAGGGTTTCTCGTAGCGGGCAGCATTTAATTGTTTCGTTTGAAAAGATTGATGATCGCACAGAGGCGGAAAAGTACCGTAATGACATTGTGTACATCCCCAGGAGCCAATTTCCTAAGACGGGAGTTGGGGAGTTTTATTGGGTTGACTTAATAGGGTTAACGGTTTGTACCGTTGGTGGAGAGTCGATGGGACGGCTTAATCGGTTAATTGAGACCGGGGCCAATCAAGTTATGGTGGTAGGGGAAAAAAACGAGTTAGTCCCTTTTATTCATCAAGTTGTAGAGAAGGTGGATACTCGGACGGGTCACATATTGGTTAACTGGGAGCCTGGTAGTTAGGATTTTCCGATGAAGCATTTTGATGTTATTAGTATCTTTCCAAAAATGTTTGAGGCTTTTTCTGGGTACGGCATATCCAAAAGAGCCATGGAAAAAGGTTTGTACGATCTTTTGGTCTGGAACCCTAGAGACTACAGCTATACTCCCAACAACTCTGTTGACGGACGTCCATATGGAGGTGGTCCGGGAATGGTAATGTCGGCTGAGCCCCTGGGGCGGGCAATTGACGCAGCGACTAGTCGTCACCAGGAATTGGGTATAAAAGAAAGAACAACGATTTATCTTACTCCTCAGGGTCAGACGTTAGATCAGAGCTTAATTGATGAGTTAGGACAGGTGGATGGTATTGTATTTTTGGCTGGGAGATACGAAGGGGTTGATGAAAGATTGCTGCAATCCAGAATTGACCGTGAAATTTCAATCGGCGATTACGTGATGTCAGGAGGAGAGTTGGCAGCAATGGTACTCATGGATGCGCTTGTGCGAAAAATTCCAGGGGCTGTTAATGACAAAGAGTCTTTGGTAAATGAATCTTTTGAGGCAATGTTTTTGGATTACCCTCAATATACGAGGCCCGAGATTTTTGAAAACCGGAGGGTTCCAAATGATCTCATGTCGGGCAATCACAAACTTATTGATCGATGGAGACTGAAGGAATCAATAGGTCGGACTTGGTTAAAAAGGCCAGACTTGATTGCAAATATTAATCTAGATGAGGAACAATTTGCCCTTTTAAAAGAATTTAAGAGGGAAAAAGGTGTAGAATAGGGTAAATGGAGAAGAGAATGAACATTATCGAAGACATTGAGCAAAAAGAAATAGAGAGGCTTGGGGTAAAAATCCCAGATTTTAGTGCGGGCGATACCGTGGTTGTTAGTGTAAATGTTATCGAGGGTGATAGAAAACGGGTTCAGGCATACGAAGGAGTGGTTATAGGTAGACGTAATCGAGGTCTCAACTCATCATTTGTTGTTCGCAAGATTTCATCTGGGGAAGGAGTGGAGAGAACTTTCCAGTTATATTCTCCCCTTATAGCAAGTATCGAAGTTAAGCGGTTTGGGGATGTTCGTAGGGCCAAGCTCTATTATCTTCGTAGCAGGTCTGGTAAATCTGCAAGAATTAAAGAGAAACTTCAAGCGAGAGTTGAGAAGAGTAAATAGTTATTTTCTCTTTTCAGGGGTGAGGTTTAGGGGTAGACGTTTTTTAAACTACTTATCTTATGAAGATTAATCGGGATCTTATAGCGGATTTTCTTAATATAGTGTGGTTAGAGGATGGACTCTCCTTGAACACCCGAAATAGCTATAAAGCAGATCTACATGTATGGTGTAAATGGTTAGAGAAGGATTCCTCTAAGGATATTCTGCAAGCGGATACAGGTGACGTAAATCGTTACTTGGCGCACCGGTTTTCATCTCATCTAAAGCCAAGATCGACGCGGAGGTTTTTATCGACGTTGAGGCGATTTTATGGGTTAATGATTAGAGAAGGCAGATTGGTGGATAATCCAACGCTGAAGATTGACCCACCAAAGATCCCCAAATCCCTTCCGACCAATCTCAGTGAAAAGGAAGTGGGGCTTATCCTATCGACCCCTAACACTAAAGAACCTGAAGGATTGAGGGATAAAGCGATGTTGGAAATATTGTATGCCAGTGGGTTGAGGGTCTCAGAGCTAATCAACTTGGACTTGGTTCAGCTAGATACAAAATCTGCTGTTTTAAAAGTGATTGGAAAGGGCAATAAAGAGAGAATCGTGCCATTGGGTGAGGATGCGCTTCACTGGATTGAAAGATATTTATCAGAGGCAAGAACGTCTATATTGAAGTTTCGATCATCCGATAAATTGTTTGTAACTGACAAAGGAAAGAAACAGCCAAACATGACCAGGCAGGCCTGTTGGTTTCGTCTAAGAAAGTATGCCCGGAGCGTTGGTATTAAAACTAAAGTTTCTCCCCATACCATTAGACATGCCTTTGCGACTCATCTCATAAATCATGGCGCCGATTTGCGAGTGGTTCAGTTGCTTCTTGGTCATGCGGACATTTCTACCACTCAAATATATACTCATGTTGCAAGAGAACGACTAAAGCAGGTGCATGGTTTGCACCACCCCCGCGGATAATTGTAAGAATATGCAATACATTTTTATTGGAATAGGGGCATACTTGGTTGGATCTTTATCTTTTGCTTATATTGTAAGTAAGTTTATGGGATTGCCGAATCCGGGATCATATGGCTCTCGAAATGCTGGTGCTACTAATGTTTTGAGAACGGGGAACAAAAAGGCAGCGTCTTTAGTTTTAATAGGAGATGTACTCAAGGGAGTTATAGTGGTTCTGTTGACCAAGGATTACGTTGGTGAGACCAACGCCCCTTATGTTTTAATACCACTTTCTGCTTTGGCCGTTTTCTTAGGACACCTGTTTCCGGTTTTTTTTAGATTCAAAGGGGGGAAAGGTGTTGCAACCTCGGCAGGTGTTTTATTTGTCTTAGATCCCCTGTTAGGGGGCATAGCGGTTCTGGTCTGGATAGTGGTGGCCATCGTGACACGTTATTCGTCACTAGGAGCTTTGACATCCGCTTTGACAACGGTAATTGTGTCAGCCCTTACTCTTAGAGAGTTATCATTAGTGTTGGTTTTAATGGCTATATTTATCCTTATTGTTATGAAGCATAGACAGAATATTAAAAACCTAATCTCTGGCGATGAGACAAAAATTTTGTTCAATCCTCGCTCTGACTGTTGAGAGACTCCAATGGCCACCGGGGCTTGATGTGGAAAGGGCCTTTATCTGTTTGAATGGCTTTATCCGCAAATCTTCTATATCCCGCATAGGCAATCATGGCTGCGTTATCGGTACAAAACTCCAATGGAGGATAATATACCTTCACACTTTCTTTTCTTGCTAGGAGATTAATTTGGTGTCTTAGATGTTTATTGGCACCAACTCCTCCTGCAATCACTAGTGAATTTATCTGTGTTTGGTTGAGTGCTTTAAAGGTCTTTTTGATTAGAACTTCAGTGATTGCTTCTTGAAAACTAGCGGCAATGTCCGCTCTGCTTTCATCGGTTAAAACTTGTTTCTTTATTAACATCAGTACGGCCGTCTTCAATCCGCTAAAGCTAAAATTAAGGGTTTTGTCATGAATCATAGGGCGCGGAAGCTTATATTTTGGTTTTCCATTTTCAGCTAGTAATGAAAGTGCCGCACCTCCTGGGTAATTCAAGCCTAAAAGTTTTGCCGACTTATCAAATGCTTCACCAGCAGCATCGTCTAGAGTTTCGCCTAATAATTGATAATTACCAATCTTATTAACTTGGACGATTTGGGTGTGGCCACCAGATACCAAAAGGGCTATAAATGGCATTTCCAGGGTTGAGTTACTTAGAAATGGTGACAAGAGGTGACCTTCTAGATGATGGATGCCAATAGCGGGGATTCCCATCGCGATAGCAAGAGAGTTGGCTAGTGAAGCCCCCACCAAAAGGGCCCCAGCGAGCCCAGGTCCTTGCGTGTAAGCTATGCAATCAATATCTCTGGTCTCGGTTTTTGTTTCAGTCATTAACTTTGAGAGCAAAGGTAGTAAAGTTCTAATATGGTCACGCGATGCGAGTTCTGGAACTACCCCCCCGTATTTAGCATGGAGGCTTATTTGCGAATGGATATGATGCCCAATTAGCCCGTTTTCTCCTGAGTAGAGTGCTACCGCCGTCTCATCGCAGGATGTTTCTATTCCAAGAATAATCATAGCGAAACCCTAAAATAAAACCATTTTAAATCAGGTTGCCTTTGCAATGTCATGTTTTTTACTGTTACAATATCGCCCTTTTTTGGGTAGTTGGCCTTCGGGCTTAAGTGGTGCTAGAGATATGACAACAGTTCGTGTAAAAGAAAATGAGCCTTTTGAGGTCGCCATGAGGCGCTTTAAAAGGACGGTTGAGAAAACTGGGCTATTAACCGAGTTAAGGGCCCGTGAATTTTATGAAAAACCGACCGCTGAAAGAAAGAGAAAGTTGGCGGCTGCGGTCAAACGGCATCATAAGCGACTTCGTAGCCAAGTTCTTCCCCCCAAGATGTACTAGTTTATAGCATGGCTTTTTGAAATTTTAAAAATACCAGGTCTCAATAGAAGTTAACAACAATTAAATGTAGACCCTAATTTTAGGTTTTTTTAAGGGGTTGTGATGGATCTAAAGACTAGCATAGGCGATGATATAAAAACTGCTATGAAGCAGAGGGACGCATCTTTGCTAGGTGTGTTAAGGATGGCGACTGCCGAAATTAAACAGGTCGAAATTGATAATCAAAAAGCTGTGAATGATGACGATGTCTATATCATTCTACGGAGGATGGTTAAGCAGAGACAAGAATCACTATCGCAATACCAAGCGGCGAATAGGCAAGATCTATCGGAAAAAGAGTCTTATGAGATAAAAATCTTGTCTAACTATTTGCCAACCCCTATTATCGAATCCGAACTTGATAAACTAGTTGACCAAGAGATTGCAAAATCTGGAGCCGATGGCATAAAAGACATGGGTCGCGTTATTAAGGAGTTAAAGTCTAAATTGGGTGCTCGGGCAGATATGGCTGTGGTTTCCAAGATTGTGAAAAGCAAACTATTGTCCTGAAAAAGTGGGCCAGTGAATTTTATGATTAATCCAGTTATTACCATGTTTAAAGATTTCTGTTCACCGACAGATCCGATGGTCTTCCAACTCCAAAATGATAAATATGTATGATTCCTCAGTCGTTCATTCAGGATCTCGTTGAACGACTGGATATCACTGATGTAATAGGCGGGCACCTTTCTCTAAAAAAAAGAGGAGCCAACTATTTGGCGAAATGTCCGTTCCACAACGAGAAAACCCCATCTTTTACAGTTTTCCCAGAAAAAAATAACTATCATTGTTTTGGGTGTGGTGCTCATGGAAACACAATAGGATTTTTGATGGAGTATCAAGGTATCACTTTTATAGAGGCAGTAAATGAATTGGCGGATAGTATCGGCTTGGTTGTACCAAGCTCAAATATTGATAATAATCATGCCTCAAACATTCGCAAGGAGATTGAGAGAGTATTGTCGGTGGCAATGAAATATTATGAAAGAGAGCTGAAGAATTCTGATATCGCAATTAACTTTCTAAAAAACAGGGGGCTTACAGGCGAGGTTGCTAAGCTCTTTAATCTTGGCTTTGCGCCAAAAAAGGCAAATGGATTGAGATCGGTTTTTGAGGATTATGAAAATAACGAGCACCTAGTGCAGGCAGGTTTGATTGTAAAAGCTGGCGATAATAAGGTTTATGATCGTTTTCGGGGCCGCATTATGTTTCCCATCCACAACTCATTTGGAAAGGTTATTGGTTTTGGAGGTAGAGCCATTGATGATGTGCCTCCGAAATATCTCAACTCACCAGAAACCCCACTATTTAATAAGGGTCAAGAGCTTTACGGCCTTTTTCAATCATTAGATGGAATCCGCAAGTCTGACAAGATAATCGTCGCAGAAGGGTATATGGATGTGGTTGCTATGTCACAATTTGACATCAGGTGTGTGGTGGCTACCCTAGGAACAGCAACCTCTGAGTTTCAGGTAAAAAAACTATTAAGTAGAGCCGATAATGTTGTTTTTGCTTTTGATGGGGATGAGGCTGGTCGAAAGGCTGCATGGCGAGCTATGCTGGCTAGTCTGCCAATAATTGACGATGGTAAGCTCATATCTTTTATGTTTTTTCCTAACGGAGAAGATCCAGATAGTTTTATCAGGAAGCATGGAGCTCCTGCTTTTTGGAAGAGCTTAGCGTCAGCAGAGCCGTTGTCAGAGTTTTTGCTAAGAGAGGCAAATGCGGCAGTCAATCTCACCTCTACAGAAGGAAAGGCTAAATTTTTAAAAGATGTTAAACACCTTATTAGTAAAATTAAGGCTCCAAATTTGTCTTTACTTATGCAAAAGAAAGTTTCGGAGTTCGTAGGGGTTTCTATTGATGAACTGGGTCTAACAAAAAGAAAAAAATTTTCAAGGTCCCTAAAAGCTAGTTCTGAACCCATCAGACCCAGAGTTGTTAGCAAAATTTTATCAATTATGTGTGCCAATCCTCAGCTAGCTAAGCTTTGTAATTTGTCTCAATTAAAAAGTTTCGAAGGTTGCTTTGGAGATGTTGCTGCTAACGATGAATGGAGTTTGGTTTATTATTTGGTGAAGACTTCTAATGAAAACCAAAAGGAGGATTTGCTTGAAAAGTTTAGGGGAACAAGTACGGAACCTCTAGTAGTCAAGGCGCAATCGGACGCATATGAAAACGAGATTTTATCAACTAAAGAGATCGAAGTAGAGCTTCAAGGGGCATGGGGAAAGCTAATTAACCAATTAAAGTCGGCACGGGTGAGTCAGTTATTAAAAAAAGATAGGCTCTCTAGGTTGGAAAAACAGGAACTTATGGATCTCCAAAAAAGGGAATATTGAATCTTGGAGGCTAAAATTTTAAACACAAAGATCGCCACCTTAAGCACTAATATGCAGTATAATATCCGGCTACGCAATTTTCCATCAATTTAATATATTGAATTAAAAGGAAAATTTAAATATAGGTCATCAGCAAAACGGGAACAATTAAATGGTTCGAGGGAGAAAACGAAAGATAAAAGCCGGTAACGGCAAATTAGGGGCTGAAAAAGGTCAGCTTGATGCTGAGACGAGAAGAGTAAGGCTAAAGAATCTTATCGTAACCGGTAAAGAACGGGGTTATCTAATATATTCTGAGATTAATGATCATCTTCCGGAAGATGTTTTGGATGCTGAGCAAATCGATGGAATAATTAGTATGATCAACGATATGGGGATTCAGGTTTATGATCAAGCACCTGATAATGAATCTCTCCTGCTCTCGGACAGTAGTTCAAGCGGTCCAGACGAAGATGTTGTTGCTGAGGCTGAGCAAGCCTTGTCCGCTGTTGACTCAGAGTTTGGGCGAACAACTGATCCGGTTAGGATGTATATGCGGGAGATGGGAACAGTTGAACTTTTAACTCGAGAAGGGGAAATTCAGATAGCTAAGCGTATTGAATCGGGTTTAAAGAGCATGGTCCAAGCTATCTCAGTGTGTCCAATGACTATAGCTCATTTATTAGGGTTGGCTGATAAGATAAACCAGAATGAAATGGGTGTCGAGGAGTTGGTGGATGGCATTACAGAACTAGATGACGCTGCAGCTTATGAGGAGGTGAGCGATGAGGACGCTGAGACTCGCCTTGATGCTGAAGAAGAGACGGAGGAGGAGGATGATGGAGGTGAAAGTTCAAGGTTGGCAGAGCTTGCTCTCAGAAGGGGTGAAACCCTAAAGAGGTTTGAAAATATTCGACTTCTTTTCACGAAAATGATGCGCGTGCTGGCCAAGTCAAATAAGGTTACAGCTACCTATAAAAAATATTCCAAGGAGATCTCTGACGAGCTGGCGGGTTTTAGGTTTTCAGCTAGGCAAACAGAGAGTTTATGTGATCAAGTGAGGCGTAATGTTGCTGGGTTAAGGCAGGCTGAAAGAAAGATTATGTCCTTGTGTGTCCAGAAGTCGGGTATGCCACGGAGTCATTTTATAAAAATGTTCTTAGGGCATGAGGTTGATCAGAATTGGGTGGAGCGAGAGGCCAAGTCCCGAAAGAACTACACAGAAAAATTTGTTAGACATGTGCCTGAAATATTGGAATTACAAGATAGGCTGAGGAAAGTTCAGGAAACAACGGGAGTCCTATTGCCAGAACTAAAACAAATTAACAAAAAAATGGCAACGGGTGAGGCAAGGGCGCGGCGAGCAAAGCGCGATATGACAGAAGCAAATCTAAGATTGGTAATATCTATTGCAAAGAAGTATACCAACAGAGGGTTGCAGTTCTTGGATCTTATCCAGGAAGGAAATATCGGTTTGATGAAGGCAGTTGACAAGTTTGAGTATCGCAGAGGGTACAAATTTTCGACCTATGCTACTTGGTGGATTCGTCAGGCTATTACTCGTTCAATCGCCGACCAGGCGAGGACAATTAGGATTCCTGTCCACATGATTGAGACCATAAATAAAATGAACCGGATATCAAGGCAAATCCTTCAAGAGACAGGTTCCGAACCTGATGCCGCTACGTTAGCTGAAAAAATGGAGATGCCAGAAGATAAGATTAGAAAAATTTTAAAGATTTCAAAGGAACCTATTTCCATGGAAACTCCCATCGGTGACGATGATGATTCTCACCTTGGGGATTTCATTGAGGATACTGTTACAGTAGCCCCTTCTGAAGCTGCAGTCTATACTAGCCTCAAGGATGCAACTAGTGAGATCTTGGATTCACTAACCCCCAGAGAGGCCAAGGTACTTCGTATGCGATTTGGCATAGAAATGTCAACCGATCATACTCTTGAAGAGGTTGGGAAACAGTTTGATGTTACTAGAGAAAGAATCAGACAAATTGAGGCTAAGGCACTTAGGAAATTGCAGCATCCCTCTCGGTCTGATCGTTTGAAGAGTTTTCTTGATCCCAATAGCTCATAATAAGGTTAAATTAGTTTTTTTAGTGTTTGAGCAATGAAGAATTTCAATAGGGCCTGTAGCTCAGTTGGTTAGAGCAGAGGACTCATAATCCTTTGGTCGTAGGTTCGAGTCCTACCGGGCCCACCATTTAAAAACCCGCTTCTCCTCTCAGAAGCGGTAAGGAAAATCCAAAAAAATTCATATAGTTAGACCATATTCATCTTTGTGGGGGTGCTACCAGCGGTATTCCAAATTTTTACAACCTAATAAAATTACATGTTATGGTAGAAAAGCGTGGAACCTTTTAAAAAATGGGAGGATTGAACCAATGGAACTTTTATTAGACCCGATTACCGTAAATAGTCGAAAGGTGTTGGCAGGATTCAAGTTAATAGGTGCGGATTACACAATAAAAAAAATTGACTACTTTCAAGGAAAACAACAGAGTCCTGAATATATTTCGGTTAACCCGAATGCGGCGTTACCCTCTCTTAGGGACGATGATTTCATCCTCTGGGAGTCTAATGCAATACTTCAGTATGGAGCTGATAAAGTTGGTAATCATCTAGCTTATCCGAAAGAATTGATGAAGCGGGCTGACGTTAATAGGTGGCTTTTGTGGGAAAGTAGCACATGGTTCCCGTCTTGTTATAAATATTTGGTGGAAAATTGTGTCAAACCACTTTTAGGTGATAAAACTGACCCAAAAGTTCTTTTAGCTGAAGACGGGAACTTTAACAAATTAGCTGCAATACTTGATGGCCGATTGGCGACTAGTAGATACCTTTGCGGGGATCAACCGACAATAGCGGATGTTGCTATTGCAGCACCAATGCATTTGCACTCTTGGGCAAAATTACCGCTTGAAAAGCATACTCATTTGGTTAGATGGATGACTGAAGATGTGGAAAAAAACTCTTGGTGGGTTGAGACTACCGTTTTGGAGGGGTTTCAGCTCCCTTAAATGAATTACGGGAGTGAATGTTACATATTATGAATAGTAAAGGTATTTTAAATTACATGACACAAGAGTCGCAGAGCTCTCTGTTCCGCAATGGTAAGGTGTTGACTCGCAGGGATTTGGAGGGTAGCGACTCGAGATGGATAGGAGTCAACTTTAAAGAATATGAGGTTGTTGTTAATGATGCACGCATACATAGTCCGGCAACACTAGAGAAACATGGTTTCGAGCTCATTAAAGATGATATAGAACATCTAGTAATTGATTTCTTTGACAATGATGCCGTACTACTAAATTATTACCCTCGGTGTGAAGATACTGTAAAGAATGCGATTGGAGCGCGAGCGGTTTATGCTTTTGACCATAATATTCGGTCTGCAGCAGGGAAAAAATCCAAGAAAATGATTACTGGTGGGCAACAGGTACAGGGTCCAGCCCATGCCGTACATGGAGATTATACTTTGACTAGTGCCCCTGATAGAGTTAGCCAACTTTCAAAACCACCGGGCAAAAACGATACTATTAGATCTCTAATTAAGGAGGGACAAAGCCTTTTGCCCCCTGCAGAGGTCGAGGAGGCACTAAACGGTGGTAGATTTGCTATCGTTAACGTTTGGCGGAGTATCGTACCTGATCCGGTAGAGATTAACCCTCTGGCTCTATGTGATGCTTCAAAAGTACATCCTGATGATCTGGTTGTCTTTGAAATACATTATGCGGACCGAATTGGTGAGAACTATTTTGCTAAACATAACGCAAACCATAGTTGGTGGTTTTATCCAAAAATGAATCGAACTGAGGCTCTATTGATTAAGCAATGGGACAGCGAGGGAGGTTTGGCTCAAAGTAAAGGTAAGAAATCTGATGGAGA
>MDTG01355796.1_pt1 | contig 16747 bp, 8 predicted proteins | sample 811421 | NCBI WGS metagenome assembly MDTG01 (sample SAMN05326645, study PRJNA326480) | marine metagenome | isolation source: seawater | place: Pacific Ocean: South East | collected 2011
ATCTGATGTCGTTCCAGTTTCTACCCCTGCATTAAAAAACAAGACCAATTTTGTATTTCCGTTATTTACAGCATCGCTAAAATCATAATTAAATTCTTCCCAAGAATTTGTACCACTAAAGTCTGACCATTTTTCTACAGCAGTTCCCCCTTCGAGTTTTGCCATTACTTGAATTGATGAAGTAGAATATAGCTTAAAACTAAGGTATGGATTAGAAGAGAGGTCAATTACAGTATTGTAATCAATAATAAGATTATCCCATCCACTGGTACCATTGTCTGTGTATTGCCCTACATTACTTGAATTATTTATTCCACTTTCAAAAGGATTAGAAATTGAAATAATTCCATTACCTAAAATAGTTTGAGTTGGCATCCCACATTCAAAATTAGTTACAACAGGGGGTGTACATTGAGAATAAGAAATATAGCCAATGAATATAATTAGAAAAAAGATTATTTGTTTCATGTGTTTTCAGTTAAAAGTTAAATTCTAGTTTGTTCAGTCCCTTTACAATGTCTTCATCCTGCATAAATAAATTCCATAATAATTGTGTTCTATAATTTTCAATCATCAATAAAATAGGACCTTGATCAATTGCTATATATTTTTCAGAGTACCAATTGTGATGAATGGAAAAAGCATCATAAAAACCAAATTCACCCCATAAATTATCATAAAGGTAATAATAAAAAAATTCCAAAGCTTTTTTTGATTCTACAGGAGTGTAAGGAAACGAAGAAAGGGCAGCTGTAGGGGCAATTACACCTAGATCATTTGTTGGGCTATGAGCAGAGTAACTATTATAGTTACTACTTGCTGTAATTCCCCAATTATTTTCACTATATCCGGCATATTCATATGGATTCTCAACACAATGCCTATAGTTAATAAGCGAATGAGCTTTATTTTGGTCGAAATAATTTGTGAATTGATCCGATAAGTTTGTTGGATTAATTCCAATAAAAGAATAGTGAGAAAAAAATAATGGTCCACCAAAATTTTCTCCTAAAGGTAAATATATATCATAAAAAGTGCCTGTATTTACCATTGCTCCATTTCTTGTCCATCCTTCAACATATGTATCGACATTTATAGAAAAAGTTGGTGAAGCTGCAGCCAGGACATACACAATTAATGACTCATTCCAACCCCTTACACCAAGGTCAATATTAAAATTATTTGTTGGTGACCAATGCCATGTTATTTTATCCTGTCCTTGGGTGTACCAAGTCCATTCCACATCCTCCCAAAGCGAAGTTATTCTATTACGAATATCAGACTCTGATGAGTTGTTTTGAGAAAAAAATTGTCTAGCAATCAATAAACCTTGCATAAGTAAAGCAGTTTCTACAATATCTCCACCATCATCAAGAGTGCTAAAAGGAATAGTATTTCCTGAATTATCATACCAATGAGAAAAAGCACCATGGTATTTTTGAGCTTTTTCTAAAAAAGATAAAACTGTTTCTAAACGATTAATAGCTTCTTCTCTTGTTATCCAACCTCTTTCGACACCTACTACAAATGATGCAATGGCAAAACCTGAACCACCAGTAGTTATAATGTTTGGACGACCACTATCTTCTCTAGCTAAACCACTAGTAGGTTCTGCAAAATCCCAAAAATATTTAAAGGTCTGTTCTTGCGTTAAATCAAGGAGGTCCTCAAATGGAATTATTTCTACAGTTTTATTTGGCACAAACCCAACATCTGGAGGAGGAGCTACTATATCGTTAGGATTATCACATGAAACAACCACACTTATCACAGAAATTGTGATTAAGAATAAATAAATATTTTTCAATTTACATTTAAAAATCATAATTTACTTTTTACCACCCTGGATTTTGTTCTAAGATTCCATCACTCAAATTAATTTGAGCCTGAGGAATTGGAAATAGCTCATGTTTTCCCTCTACAAATGGAATACCTAAGGATTGAAAAACTAATGAAGCTCGACCCTGACGGACCAAATCAAAATATCGGTCATGCTCAAAAGCTAACTCCCATCTTCTCTCTTTCCAAACATCAAAAAGGCTTGGATTATTAATTGGTTCAAGTCCAGCTCTGACCCTAACTTGATTTAGGGAGCCAGCTACATCACCACCAAGTTGGCTGGCAGCTTCTGCATTCATTAACAATACTTCTGCAAATCTAAAAATTCTAATATTCTTACCATTTTGCTCATTCTCGGTAAATGCACTTGAGTAAGCTTTTTGGTTATACATTGGATTTACAACTGTTTGAGGAACGAACCTTCCGTCAAATAAAGTTTCACCTCTAAAAATGATTGTTGCATCTTTTCTTAAATCATTCGAATTGTAGGAATTTAAAAGATTTTCGCTCGGAATATTAAAACCCCAGCCCCAACCTCCTTGTCCTCTAGCACCTTGTGTTAGGCTATATTTATCCACACCAACAGAGGGTAATTCGCCTTTAGCTTGTATTTCGAATATTGATTCTTGATTATTTTCTCCTGTTTCTTTCCATATGTCTTCGTAATTTGGAGTTAGACTATACTCCCCTGATCTTATAATATCATTTGTTAAATCAAGTACAGTTTGCCATTTATTTTGATACATGCTAATTTTTGCTAAAAGGGTTTTTGCTGCCCCCTTTGATGCTCGACCTAACTCATTATCAGGATAAGCACTTTTTTCAGGTAAAATATTTATTGACTCGATTAAATCATTTTCAATAAATTTAAATACTTCATCTTTTGACGCTCTGCGTAGTAGGTTTTCAACTGGTGAATTAATATCAGGAGTTTCTGTTATAATCGGTACTCCGCCATAAGTTTGTAAAAGTCTGAAGTACAACAATGCCCTTAAGAATTTTGTCTCACCAATTAGCCTAGATTTTAATTCTGGAGATAGCTCATCGAAAAGTTTAATTCTATTAATTGCTTGATTTGCACGCTGTATTCCATTAAAATGGCCTTCCCAAACTTCAGCTACTGATATTGATGTTGCATCATGAGCTAAAATATCAATCAGGTGTTTGTCAATCCCTGAATCTCCTTGATCACTACCTTTATTGGCATCATCGCTTGCAATACTAGTTATTGCAATCCATGAAAAAGAACTTACCTGCCATGTTAAAAAAATATTATAAGTACCATTAACTAATTCAATTGCTTGATCTTTTGAAATTGCATCAACAGTAATTTGATTAGCATTAATTTCCAAGAATTCTTCTGTACAAGAAAAATTTATAAAAGACACTAAAATCAGTAAGATGTAGTTTGATTTAATATGATTCTTTATCATTTGACTCAAAAAATTTAAAATGAAATATTAATACCTAAAAAATAAGAGCTTAGTGTTGGGTATGCATCTAGTTCAATTCCAGCAGATCCAAGAGGTTCTCCAGGAAGCTCTGGAGTAAATCCTGAAAACCTTTTGAATATTAATGGATTTTTTGCTGTTATGTAAGACCTTATTTTTTTGAAAATTTTAGATTTTGATTTTTTAAATGTGTAGCCTAACGTTAAATTATTTAACCTAAAAAAATCACCAGATTCTAAATAATAATTTGATGAAAGTGGTACAGAATTAGAGGCTCTAGGGGTAGTATAACTGGGCCTTCCTTTTGTCCATCGATTATTAAAAATATATTTCTCTATGTTCTCATTTCCAAAGCGTTGAGCTTTTTTTCCATTATATACCATATTTCCAAAACTCCCATATAAATCTAGATTAAAATCAAAGTTTTTATATTCAAATTTAAAAATAGATGCTATCGAAATTGAAGGGATATATGAGCCAAAAAAGCGTCTATCGTCATCATTTATTTCACTATCACCATTTAAGTCCTTGTAAACAAACTGACCATTATCATCAATTCCTTCTATTTCATATAAGAAAAAACTACCTAGTGGTTGACCTAAAGAGACCTTTTTTGTGTATTGCCCATTATTAATACTTCCTCCTATTTGATTTGAAAAAAATTGGCTTGAAATATTGGAAAGCTCATTTTTATTATAAGACATATTTGACTCAACACTGTAAGATAGATCATTATTAATTTTATCGTTCCAATTAATATTCAGTTCTGCACCTGTATTACTAATTTCTCCAACATGAGATAAAAAAGGGTCAAATCCAAAAGTATCTGGCAACTCCATGGGTAAAATGGCATTTATATTGGTTCTTTTATAAAAATCTATTTCACCACTAAGTTTGTTATTTAAAAATGCAAACTCAACGCCAAAGTTGTATTCACAAGTAGTCTCCCAAGATAAATCCTGTTGAACAGTAGCAGTGACGGTACCTCCCTGTTGCGTATTCTGTCCAGACCCAAATGGGTATGGAAAACCTTGATTAAATCTTACAACATTCAAACTAGGTATTTGCGCATTACCTAACTCACCATAGCTTATTCTAAGCTTAAGTATATCGAAGAAACTGTTTTCCATGAAATCTGCCATACTAACAAGCCATCCTGCACTTATGGCAAAGAAGTTCCCATGCCTATACTTTTCATTGAAGAAATTCGCAGAATCTCTTCTGTAGGAAGCATTTAGAATATATTGATTATCGTAATTATAGTTTAGGCGGGAAATGTAAGAATATAATTTCCTTTCTTCAGAAAACCCCCCAGCTGACTCTTCTGTTCCGTCATCATTATTCCCTAAATTCAGGTTAAAATTTAAGTTTGAATCTTTAGGTACATTAATTCTAGACCCAAAGAGTGACTCATATTTGTTTGCCTCTGCAACAATACCCAAAGTGGCATTTAGGTTGTGTTTTTCATTGATTGTTTTCTTGTATGTAAAATAATTATCGAAAAACCAGCGATAATCATTGTTATGAGATACACTTAAAACAGTCTCAGGTAATTCTGGTGCATCAGGATCAGTAGGTTGAAAATTTTCAATGGTATTATTAGGTTCTACAGACAAATAATATGCTAATTTATTTTCAAAATTATAGAATCGATTATAGTTTGTTTCAATTGATATGCGAGAAGTAAAAGTTAAATCTTGAAAAATTTCGTAATCTAAATTGAATGCCCCTTGTAGCTTTAAAAAACGCTGTTTTTCATTTTGAAGATCCAATTGTGCAACCGGATTAGACACATTATTATATGTTACGGAAGATCCGTACCTTCCATTTTCGTCAAAAACAGGAATTATTGGGACTTGCTTATAAGCACTTGTAAATATTCCAAAATTTTTAGGAGTAGAATTAGCTAATTGTATACTAATATTATGAGAATAATCAATTTTATTTGATAATTTGAAGCTAATATTATTTCTAAATGTGGCTCGTTCAAATAAGTTACCAATTAATATACCTTCTTCTTTATTCATACTAAAACTTGTAAAAGAATTTATGTTACTATTTCCGCCGGACGCAGAAACATTATGATTAGTCATCACTCCGATTTGAGAGATCTCATTGAACCAATTAGTGTTGTGTAATTGGGTCGTAGGAAAAAAATAACTCAAACTATTATCGTTTGAAGGATTAGAATCTGTTAAAAGATCCCGATAAATTGCTTCATTACTAAATGTTACAAAGGAATCAGCATCAGCCATTAATACTTTATAGCTTAAATTCCTTAACCCAAAATTACTATCAACATTAAATAAAAAATTACCTTCATATCCTCTTTTAGTTGAAACAATTACAACCCCATTAGCCCCTCTGTTCCCATAGATAGCTAATGAAGCCGCATCTTTCAAAACACTAATATTTTCAATATCATTAATATTTATATTATTTATATTATTTGTTAGAATTCCATCAACAACGTAAAGAGGTTCCCGACCACCTAGAATAGTTCCGAGACCACGAATTATAACTTGTGAAGCATTTCCTGGGGCGTCTGAAGCAATAATTTGTACTCCAGCAGCCTTTCCTTGTAGAGCTTGAGTTGCATTTATAATGGGTTCAGATGTCAACTTCTCTCCATTAATCGAGCTGACAGAACTTGTCAATATTTCCTTATTTTGATTTCCGTATCCAACAACAATAACTTCACTTAATTGAGAAATATCTTCAACAAGAATAATTAATCCTAATTCCTCCTTATCAGACAAAGTAAATTTTTGTTTTTCAAATCCAATGTAACTTAATACAATAACATCGTTAATTTTCGCATTTATGTTAAACTTTCCATTAAAATCAGTTTGAGTTCCAAATGTGGTATTTTCAATAAAAACAGAAGCCCCAATTACAGGATTATTATTTTGGTCAACAACAGAACCTGAATAAAAATTTTGAGAACTTAAGTTAAATGAAATGAAAATAAAATAAATCCCTAGAAATGATGAGTTACTCGCATTTGAGAAAAAATTATTTAACATATCACAAAATAAGTAATAAATGAGTTTTAAACATTTAAATTATAAATATTATTAAAAATTCCAATCTTTATAATTATTTACAAACCTCCTAACTCACTTTTATCTAAATAGTTTATATTCAATATTTCTTCATCTAAAAGTAGAATTAATCGATTGAATTATAAATAATATATTTTACTACATTTGAAAACTTAACCCTATACTATTGTTTAGTTTAAGATACATTAATACGCTAATTATAAACATTTTAGGCGGAATATTAATACTATACACACAATCATTGCCTCCTATACAGAGCTTTCCTATGGAGGAGTATGCTGCAGGGAACCAAAATTGGATGCTTACCCAGGGTTCTAACAATGAAATTTATATTGCTAATAATGAGGGTGTTTTATCATTTGATGCTGAACGATGGAAGTTATATCCAACTAGTTCAATTGTTCGCTCTGTTGCATTTTTTGATGGTATTTTATATTCTGGAAGTTACATGGATTTTGGTTTTTGGACCAAACAACCAAACGGAGAATTGACTTACCAATCTATCGTTGAAGAGCATGATATTGAGATTATTGAGGATGAACAATTTTGGAATATATACAAGATTGAGGATAATCTTATTTTTCAATCTCTTAACAGAATCTTGTTGTTCAATCGAACTACTAAAGAAATTAAGCCGATAAAACCCGAAAAGCCAATTTTAAAATCTTTCGTTGTTGATGATCGATTATATTTTCAACTTGAAGGAGGTGGAATTTATCAATACACACCTGTTGGAATATCATATTTATTTGGTGAGTCAGAATTTTATGACACTGAAGTTATCGAAATATTTCCTCTTTCCGATGGATTAAGAGTTCTTACTTCTTCTAAAGGGTTTTTTACATATCGAAATAATTTTTTACGCCCTTGGGTAGTATTAAAATCCATTCTTAAAAATGAATTAGTCTATAGCGGTCTACAATCTTCAAATGGAAATTTTGTAATCGGAACAGTAGCTAATGGCTTATATATTCTTTCAGAAAATGGTAGAGAAAGTAAACATTTCAATTTTGAGAAAGGACTTTTAAATAATACTGTTCTTTCAATTTACGAGGATAAAGATTTAAATCTTTGGCTTGGTTTGGATAACGGTATCAACTGTGTAATGACAAACTCCCCTTTGGAAATGTATTACGACTCTAAAGGGCAACTTGGAACAGTATATGCTTCAGTTCGTTTCCAAAATAAATTATATATCGCTACAAATCGAGGACTTTTTTACCGAACACTTAATTTCTCCGATTCAGAGTTTTCTTTAGTTAGTGGATTATCAGGACAAAATTGGAATTTAGAAATTGTTAATGGGGTATTATTTGTTGGTCATGACAGGGGTACATTTATTGTAAACCGAGAGACAGCTATCCGAATAGGGTCTTATATCGGCGCTTGGACTCACAGGAGCATTGATCGAAACACTATTCTAGTTGGTACATATGATGGAATTCATGTGCTTAAACGACTAAATGGTGTTTGGAAATATGGATTTAAAGTTTCTGGCTTTGATATTTCTTCACGACACCTAGAAACGATTAATGCAAATCAGGTTTTGATTAGCCATGAATACAAGGGCGTATATCATTTAACTCTTTCTAATGATTTAAAATTGGCTGAAGATGTAAGAAAACTTTCTGTTCGAAGAGGTCGACATGCAAGTTTAGCAAAGTTGAACGACGAGGTTTATTATTTAAGTCCTAATGGAATGTTTAGCTTTAATATTGATGAACAAGATTTTTTACCGCTGTCTGTTTCATCGCTGATATTTCAAAATGATTCTTTTTTGACTGGGAAGATGATTGTTGACCAGCAAAACAGAATTTGGACATTTTTTGAAAAAAATATTGTTCTTCTTGAAAAAAATATTTTTGATTCTTCATTTAGTGTTCAAAAAATTCCACTTCATAGCGATCTTCGAAAAACAAACTTAGGTTTTGAAAATGTTGGAGATTTAAATAATGGTTCATTTGTTATTGGAACGATGAATGGATTTTTGAATTTGTCGTTGAATCAATATATAATCCCTAAGTCACAATTATTTTTTAACCGAATTACAGCTTTTGATATTTATCAAAAAGAAAACAGTCTTTCTTTAATTGAAAAATCAAATTTATCTCCAGAAATGAATAATATTAGATTTGAATTTAGTGCTCCTTATTATAGTACATTAAATGCAATTCAGTACCAATGGTACGTGGAAGGTTATCATACGGATTGGTTGCCATGGAGTGATTTATCTTTCGCCGAATTTAAGAACCTAGATTACGGGGATTACACTTTTTACGTTCGTGCACAAACTGGACAACAGCCTATTGGAGAGGTTATGACTTATTCATTTTCTGTATTACATCCTTGGTATATATCTTATTGGGCAATTGGTATTTACTTCTTAGTTATCATATTATTATCTCTATTTATTAATAATCTTTATACAAAGTATTATGAAAGAAAGCAAATCAAATATGTAGAGGAGACTAAGAAAGAGTTAGCACTAAAAGAACTTTCTAATACTAAGGCACTTGTTGAAGCAAAAAATGACAAATTAAGTCAACGTATTGAGAGTAAGAACCGTGAACTCGCTATCTCCACAATGAGCATGATTAAAAAGAACACTTTACTGGGTGCAATTAAAGATCAATTAATAAAAGTAACTGAAATATCCGAATTACAGAATGTTGTCAAAAACATTGATCAAAACATTAATAATCAAGATGATTGGAACTTTTTTGAAGAGGCCTTTAACAATGCTGACCAAGATTTTCTAAAGAAAATTAAAGATTTACACCCAAAACTAACACCTAATGATCTTCGCCTCTGTGCCTATCTCCGATTAAACTTATCCTCAAAAGAAATTGCTTCACTTTTGAATATATCATCAAAAAGTGTAGAAATTAAGCGTTATCGTTTAAGAAAAAGAATGAATTTAGAGCATGAGACAAATTTAATTGGCTATATTCTTTCTGTATAGTTTAATAATTACATTATTTTACCTATACAATACCTCTACCATAAACATATCAACGATATAATTCCCTACAAATTAACAGGTATTAATGACTTTTTGATAATTTAATATATTTTAAATTGTCAAGTATATAAATTGTAGTGTTTAATTTTATTAAAAAATGAATTAGTCTTTCTACATTACACCCTCAATCATAGCAATTATTAACCATGCAAAAAACTTTAACCTTATTAAGTATATTTTTAAGTGCTTCTATTGCTGCACAAAATATTTCAGTCTCAGGAACAGTTTTCGACGCAGATTCTAATGAACTCCTCCCTGGTGCTTCTGTAGTTATTTCTGGGTCTAATATTGGTACAACAACTGATTTTGATGGTAAGTTTACCATCGACAATTTAACCCTTAATGACCAATTAACTATCAGTTATTTGGGTTATGATGATTTCACAACAACAATTGACGGTTCAACTAGTATTTCAATTGCCCTTAACTTATCATCAAGTGAGCTTGATGAAATAGTAGTTATTGGCTACGGAACTCAAACTAAGAAAGAGGTAACTGGTGCTGTTACTGTTGTGGGCTCCGAAAGTATAAAGAAACTAAATCCAACAAGAGTTGAACAGGCCTTACAGGGACAAGTTTCAGGTGTTAATATAACTTCTGGTTCCGGTTCACCTGGGAGTGGATTAAATATTCGTATTAGGGGTATATCAACTAACGGAAATAATAATCCACTTATACTAGTTGATGGAAATGTAATCGAAGATTTATCTGTTTTAAATCCCAATGACATTGAAAGTATTAATGTTATTAAAGATGCAACTGCTGGTATATACGGAGTTCGAGCTGCTAATGGTGTTATTTTGATTGCTACAACGAAGGGTTCTCAAAATAGAGATTTAAAACTTGAAATAGACAGTTCATTTGGTATACAAACGACAAGTAGATTTATGGATTTGATGCCATCAGATCAATATGTTTTGTACACCAACGAACTTGCAGGTTATACTGCAGCCACTTATAGTTATATCACTGATTGGCAAAAAAAAGTATTTGAATTTGCACCTATTGCAAACGTAAATATATCTGCTACTGGAGGAACTAAAAACTCTTCTTATGCATCAAGTGTATCATATTTATATCAAGATGGTATTGTTGGTTTATCTAAATCAAATTATTCTCGTTTAACAGCACGAGCAAATTATCAATTAGATGTAACAGATAACTTATCATTCAACTCATCATTGCTTTACACTAACTCACTCAAAAACAATCTCCCAGAAGGTGGAATAGGTTCTGTATTGTATAGTGCAATTAATATGGATCCAAATATGCCCACAAAAAAGGCATCAGATTTTGACCAAATAGCTAACCCAATGTCATATGCGTATGCAAACTCAGTTGCAGCGTTCGAAATAATTAATCCTCTAGCTCAAATTGAAAGCACACATAATACTACATTAGTCAATAAGTTAAGTTTTAATGTAGGATTAGATTATTCACCTTTTGATAATGTTACTCTTTCTTCAAAACTCCAACTTAATACGGCGACTGTTGAATATGATATATTTCAACCAATTGTAAAATTTGGTCGTAACAAGTCTGCTAATAGAACAAAAAATAGAGTTACTGATCATGGTGACGATTATGATGACTATACTTGGGATAACTACTTAACTTACGAAAACATTTTCTCGGACAAGCACAATCTCAAAGTTCTCTTAGGAACTTCTATCTTTAAAACTGAGGGATATTTTTATGGATATCAAGGAGACGAATTAGTTAACGGATTAAATGACGTTGGGAGTGCTTCAATAGCTAACTTGGTACAAGATAATGTTTTACCAAGGTTTAATGAAGATGATATTTCCAAGGGATATAACATGTTTGACTCTAGACTTGCATCAGCTTTTGCTAGGTTGCAATATAATTATGATAATAAATATCTTATATCAGGTGTAGTCCGTCGTGATGGGTCAAGTAACTTCTCACCCGACAATAAATATGGAGTTTTCCCATCTGGATCTATCGGATGGAACATTTCAGAGGAAGACTTTTTCAATAGCAACCTGATTAATTCATTAAAATTCCGTGCAAGCTATGGAGTAATAGGAAATGATAGAATTCCAGGATTTGTTTATGTTTCTGTTCTTGATGGGGAAGCGGTTTATTCTGATAATGATGAAGTTACAGAAGAGGACTTACTGCGTGGTGTAGCTGAGGGACAGCTTTCGAATCCAAGTGTTGTTTGGGAAAAACAAAAAACATCAAATATTGGATTAGATTTTTCGTTACTTGATAGTAAAATTAGTGTTTCTTTAGATGCTTACGAGCGTGAAACTGAAGACTTACTTGTTACACCTCAAGCTTCTGGAGTTCTAGGAGTTGCAGCACCAGGTTCTGCCCCTCCTACTGTAAACGCAGGAACAGTCTCAAATAAAGGTATTGAATTTAGTTTAGCTTATTCAGACACTATTGGAGATGAGTTAGATTTAAATTTAGGATTTAATGTTTCAACCATTGAAAATGAAGTCTTGTTTGTAGCAAGTGAAAACGGATTCGAACAAGGCGGAGGTTGGGGTGTTGGTCTTGGAATAATTCCATCCCGAATGGAAGCTGGTTACCCTATTGGATATTTTTATGGTTATAAGACAAATGGAATTTATCAAAATCAATCTGAAATAGATGCGCTTAACGCTAATGCATTTAACGCAGATGGTGAAAGTATTGATTTTCACTCTGGTGCAAAGGTTGGTGATCTCAAGTTTGTAGATATCAATGGAGACGGCTTCATTTCTGATGATGACAAAACATACATTGGAGATCCAATCCCTGATTTTACAATGGGCTTTAATTTGGGTTTCAATTATAAAAACTTTGATTTTAATACATCTGCATATGCTTCTATTGGAAATGATATGGTTCGTGATTATGAACGCCAAGCCGCAGGAGTTAATAGGGGTACATACATGTATGACCGCTGGCGAGGTGAAGGAACAAGTAATACAGTCCCTCGTGCTTCAGATGGGTCTTCAATCAACAATATGAATTTTTCTGACTTCTATGTTGAAGATGCTTCATATTTAAGAATTCAAAATGTTCAGTTAGGTTACACCGCTAATGAAAGTTTAACCAGCCGCTTCGGTATGGATTCTTTAAGAATGTATTTATCTGTAAACAACTTATTTACTTTCACAAATTATTATGGATTCGATCCTTCAGCTAGTTCTGGATCTCCAATTGGAGCAGGGATTGACAAAGGATTTTATCCTGTTTCTCGCTCTTTCTTACTTGGTTTAAACATTAAAATATAAAAATTCATACAATGAAATATTCTATTAATTTTTTAACATTCCTGGCAATTTTAATCACTTTTAGTTGTGATGATTTTATTGAGGTTGAGCCTAAAGGAGAAATTGCTGAAACATATTTTAATTCTCCCGAGGATTATGACAAGGCTCTTATTGGAGCATATGACTTATTACAAGCCACCTTTTGGGGAACACAAACAGCTGTTATAGCTTCTCCAGATATTGTTGCTGGTGGAGATCGTTTAAATTATGATCAACCAACCCTACAAGACGTTGATAAAATGATTCACACAGCATCGACATATGTGCAGATAAGAGATATTTGGCAATTAGCATATGCCGGAATGAATAGAGCAAATTATCTATTAGAATTTAAGGATAAGCTTGATTTTGATGGAAAGGACAACATAATTGGTCAAGCCTATTTTCTGAGAGCTTATTATGCTTTTGAACTGACTAAATTTTTTGGTGATATCCCTCTTCTTATTGACACTAGTGGTAGCGTTGACAGAATATTGGATAAACGAGTACAAAATGGAGATCAGTATACAATGAAAAGAGCAAGCGGTACCGTTGGAACAAATGGGACTCCAATAAATGCATATTCATTGATTGCCGAAGATTTAAAAGACGCCATATCAAAGTTACCAACTACTCAAACTAGAACTGGAGCAGCCACAAAAGGAGCAGCCCAAGCTCTTCTTGGAAAAGTTCTTTTATATCATGCGTCGTATGATGATTCAAAATATGCTGAAGCTGCAGCACAATTTGAAACTGTAATTTCTAGCGGTCAATATAGATTGCTAACACATGGTGAAGAATTTAATGGAATTTGGATGCTAGGTGCCGAAAACGGCCCTGAGTCATTATTTGAAGTCCAATATACTAGTGTAGAAGGAGCTGGATGGGGTTGTATTATATGTAGTGAAGGTACTTACATGCCACAATTCAATAACCCTCGTTCACCATTTGAAAATGACACTTATACTGCTGGTTGGGGATTTACTCTGCCGACCCCAATGCTTTATAATGCCTTTAAAGATGGAGATTCAAGAAGAGACTTAACTATTTTGGATGTCCGAAATGATAGCACAAGAGATGAAAGTCGTGAGGATACTGGATTTTTTACTAAAAAGTATATTGTGAATCAAACTAATAATAGTACTAGAAATGGTTCAGACCCTTTGAATTTTGAAAATAATTATCGTGCTATTCGTTATGCTGATGTATTATTGATGGCTGCTGAAGCGCACGCTAATAATAATGACTCATCAAAGGCTACAACATATTTAAATCAAGTCAGAGCACGTGCTTTTGGAGACAATTCACAAGATTACAGCTCTTCTGAAGGTGACCTTATAGATGCTATTATAGCTGAAAGAAGGCTGGAGTTAGCTGCTGAGGGTCACTACTTTTTTGATTTAGTACGAACTGGAAAAGCTAAAGCTGCATTTGATAGTTATAATAGTAATTACTCAAGTGGTGATACTAGACCTGAAATTGAGTATACAGAAAATAAAAACGAATTCCTTCCGATTCCACTTGTGGAATTAGAGTTGGCGAATGCCATTGACAGGTGGGGTCAAAATGAAGGATACTAACCACCGCCTAATTAACATGTTAAATCAATTATTAATTTTAAATATTTAAATATGAATTTACTTAAAAAGGGAATGTTATTCCTATTCGCAGCAACACTTTTTGTTGCTTGTTCTGACGATGATGAAGTGGTAACTCCAGTAACTCCGGAGGAGCCAGTTAACAATCATCCTTTAGCAGGGACTTCATGGAGTATTTCATCTGAAGTTGGAGCTCTTGTAGTTGCTGAAACACGTGCCAAAGCTGAGGGTGATATGTCAGGCGCTACGCCTGGAGGGAATGAAAACCCTCACGGAGCATGGTGGTATTTTAGCCAATGGGGAGATGATGCCGCTGCTCGCGCTTGTTTGTTAGATGACACTTATGAATTCAATGCTGACAACACCTTTGTACAAACTATGGGTGCTGAAACATGGACTGAGTCATGGCAACCTGGTCAAGATGGCGAAGGCTGCACTGCTCCTATTGCACCACACGATGGTTCAGTAGCTGCAACTTGGAGTGCTGACACTTCTTCCATAACAATAGTAGGTGAAGGTCCTGGTGCATTCCTCGGACTTGCTAAGGTTACTAACACTGCTGAAGATGGAAATCCAGCTGACGGAACAACTACATATGAATATGTACTTTCTGAAGATGGAAATCACTTAACACTTGTTATCCAAGGATTTCAAAATAATGGTAGTGACGCCACTTGGCTTTATCGTATGACTAAAAATTAATTTTTAGTTATATATAAATTCTGAACATACGGCTCAATTCGGGCCGTATGTTTTTTAATCAATTTACATAAGGAACAACATGAAATTATCATTTCCTGTTTTTATATTTTTTTTATTAGTTAGTTGTGGAGACGATCCAAAGCCTCTTAGTCCAATCGATTTAATTGATCCTGAAACACCAGTTGGGTCAGGTAATAATGATGTTTTAGTTTGGTCTGAAGAATTTGATTATGATGGAGCCCCTGATTCTAGTAAATGGGTCATCGAAACTGGAAACGGAGATTGGGGCTGGGGTAACGGAGAAGACCAGTATTACAGAGCTCAGAATTTAGAAGTTTCCGATGGCACCTTGAAAATTACAGCAAAGCGAGAAAATTTTGGTGGTTTTGAGTACACCTCTGGAAGAATGAAGACTCAAGGGAATTTTAATTTTAAATATGGTAAGGCTGAAATTCGTGCAAAACTTCCAGCTACACAAGGAACCTGGCCTGCAATTTGGCTATTAGGTAGCTCTCATTCAACTTTAGGTTGGCCTTTTTGTGGAGAAATTGATATTATGGAACAAAGAGGGCAACTCAATGATAAATCTTATGTATTGGGTACAGTTCATTGGAATCATGGTTCAGAATATAACCCTGCTAGCTATAGTTTAGACTCCCAAAATATTGAAAATTTATCTACTGAATGGCATTTATTCACTATGGACTGGACGGAAGACCGCATAAAGATAGGTGTAGATAACAATTACTATTATCAAATTAATACCAATGATAGCATGCCATTTTTTGATCCTTTCTTTTTTATTGTAAATGTAGCTATCGGAGGAACTCTTGGTGGAAATATAGATCCTAATTTCTCTCAAGACACTATGGAAATTGATTACATCAGGGTCTATCAGTAAAGATATCGTTGACTGTTTAGTTCGTGCAGCTTTAATTTATAAATTAACACGTAAGCTAAACTTTCTTTTACGATATAAATATTTACTAAAAACATAAAAACTAACACTAGTTTTCTGAAATAAAATGACCAAAAAAACACTCTTTATTGCTTTTGTCGTTTCACTTGGTGGCTTTCTATTTGGTTTTGATGCTGGCATCATTTCTGGAGTCATGTCTTATGCTGGTCCTCAATTTGACCTCAACGACGCTCAAACTGGCTGGGTGGTTAGTTCTCCGTCATTTGCGGCCATGATAGCCATGCTAGTCGCAGGTCGTCTTAGCGATCGTATCGGTCGAAAAAAAATATTGATTGTAGTTGCATTTTTATATGCTCTTTCTGCAATTACCTCTGCTTATGCTGTTTCGTATGAAGCTTTATATTTATCTCGTATGGTGGGGGGATTGGCTTTTGGTGCAGCACTCATTTTAGCACCAACCTATATCGCCGAAATCTCAACGGCAGAAAATCGAGGGAAGCTCGTTTCCATACAGCAGCTCAATATCGTATTGGGCTTTTTTGCTGCCTTCTTAAGTAACTATTATTTTAACCAGTATAATGTATCGGGAAGTGAAGTTCTCTCCGATGAAAATGTTTGGAGATGGATGTTGGGGGTAGAGTTTTTCCCAGCCATCTTTTATTTTGGACTTTTGTTTTTTGTGCCAAAAAGTCCACGTTGGCTCTACACTAAAAATCGTGCTGATCAAGCCAAGAATGTTCTGGAGCGTATACATGGATTAGAGCAAGCAGATATCGAAATCCATTCGATAGAAAAAAATATTGAAGAGAGTGAGGTTTCAAAAGAAGTTTCTATTCGTGAACTCATCGCGCCAGCTTTACGATTCATCATGATTGTTGGAAT
>MDTG01443108.1_pt1 | contig 16745 bp, 7 predicted proteins | sample 811421 | NCBI WGS metagenome assembly MDTG01 (sample SAMN05326645, study PRJNA326480) | marine metagenome | isolation source: seawater | place: Pacific Ocean: South East | collected 2011
CCTCGACATCATGCTGATGAAGATCGCCGACAACTACGACGAGGAGGTCGACGTGGCGGTGCAGTCGCTGCTCAGCCTGCTCGAACCGTTCATGGTGGTGATCCTCGGCGGCATCGTCGGGACCATCGTGCTCGCGCTGTTCCTGCCCCTGGTCTCGATGATCGAGAGCGTCTCCGGACAGAAGTGACCCCCCGCCCGGACCCCCGGGCCCGTGACCGAAGGAATCCAATGCGTCCATCGTCGCCCGAATCCAGACCCGCCCGCCGGCCCGGCTTCACCATCACCGAGATGCTGGTGACGGTGGGGGTGATCGTGATCCTCGCCAGCATCCTGGTCATCGCGCTGTCCTCCGCCACCCGCTCGTCGCAGCGCGCGAAGACCGGGCAGCTGATGAACTCGATCAAGACCGCGATCGCCCGGTTCAAGACCGACCAGGGCTACGTGCCGCCGGTGCTGGGTCCCGGCGCCACCCCCGCGAACTCGATCGGCCACGGCCGCGACCTGCTGGCCCCGCCCTTCGGCTCCTCCAGCGCGGGCACGCTGCAGAACGACGACTACCGGGAGGTCCAGGCCTACTTCTCCGTGACCAGCCTGCCCGAGTACCTCCTGGGCTACGGGGACCGTCGCTTCGACGGGTACGGGTTCGTCGCCTCCGACTCCCAGCCGATCCCGCCCCTGCTGGCCAGCAACGACCCGGGCTCCCCCGGCTACCAGCAGGGCTACAAGGAGTACCCCTCGCTCGGCTTCCGGTCCCCCGGCCTCGACGGGTACTGGAACGCCACCCTGAACCCGCGGTTCGCGGAGGGGGTGGTGGACCCCAACCGCAACGGCGTGGGCTTCCCCGACCGCAACCCCGACGACCTCGGGATCGCCTCCTTCACCGGGGGGAACCTGACCAGCATGCCGGGCCGGGTCTACGGGCCCTACCTCGACGTGAGCGACCCCACGGTCCTGGGCGAGGTGCGCGGGCTCTCCATCGTCGACGACGGCGGCAACGGCGTCCGTCAGGAGTGGGAGCGGGTCCTGCTCCCCGGGGACGGCGACTACGGGCAGGGGGTCCCCCCCAAGGTCTTCCTCGACTACTGGGGCAACCCGATCCGCTTCTACGCCCGGCCCCCGCGCGACCTCCGCGCCCCCGGCGTGCTCGACGACCGCTACACCCTCGCGGACGTGGTCGCGCTCCGGCCCCAGTCCTTCGCGGTGGGGAGCACCAGCGAGAGCGCCTGGGCCGATGCCAACGGCGACGCCTCCACCTCCCGGGCCCTCCTCGCCGCGGAGTACGCGCTCTTCACCCCCGGGGCGGACGGTCGCAACGACGACGAGCGCCGCATCGACGAGGAGAGCTACAACCTCGACAACCTCGTGGAGGTCGGTCCATGAACCAGGTCCCGCGCCCCCGGCCGCTGCGTCGCGCCTTCACCCTGCTGGAGCTGGTGATCGTGATCGGCATCATCCTGGTCCTGATGGGCCTGGTCCTCGGGGTCGGCTCGGTGGTCATCGCGCAGTCCGAGGAACGCCAGGTCCGCTCCTCGATGCAGATCATCGACACCGCGCTGCTGGAGTTCGAGCAGCAGGCCGGGCGACCCATGATCTTCGAGGGGTGGCACCGCACCACCCAGGCCCCGCACGCGGGGATCCGCTACGGCGACGCCAACGCCGACATCCACGTCGACGTGCCGTTCCGGCCCATGCGATCCACCCTGGCCAACGGCTCCCCCAACGCCCTGATGAACGGGCTCGACGCGGGCGGCTACGGCTGGGAGACCAACGGCGACTGCTTCCCCTGGGACGACGACCTGCTCGGTCGCTACCACGAGCAGCAGTGGCTCTCCGCGGCCCTCGCGGTGATGGGCAAGAACCCCGCCTGCGCCGCGATCCTCGGCAAGTGCGATCCCAAGCTGGTCCGCGCGGTGGTCTGCGTGACCGGGGTGGGCGGGGGGATCCCGATCGAGGACACCTTCAACATGACGGAGTTCATCGATCCCTGGGGTCGCCAGGTGCGGATGATCTTCCCCGGTCGCCGGTACTACGAGACCGACGACGCGGAGGGCAGCATCGAGATCCCCGGCTATTCCGACTACGCGTTCCCGATCGTCCGGGATCCCGACGGGACGATCCGCACGCCCTACGAGCACCTCTACGGGGTCTGCCGCAACCGCCGACCGCTGCTGGTCTCCTCCGGCCCGGACGGTCGCATCGGCAACCGCTTCGCGGACCCCACGACCTCCAGCACCGCCGAGAACGAGTTCAACGAGGCCCAGGACAACATCTTCTCCTACGAGCCGCTTTCCGCGAGGTCGGGTTCATGAGCCGGACGCCAGGCATCCTCCGGGGTCCCACCGCCCCGCGCGCCCGAGCCTTCACCCTGCTGGAGCTGCTGGTGGTGATCGGCATCATCAGCATGCTGGCGGTGGTCACCGTGATCTCGATCCAGCGGGTGACCCGCGACGTGAAGCTCTCCACCGGCGTCAACCGGGTGCTCGGCGCGCTCTCCACCGCGCGCAGCGAGGCGATCCGCACCAACAACCCGACGCTGCTGACCTTCCGCATCGTGAAGGACCTCGACGACCCCAGCCAGCCGGCCCAGGTCGAGATGGTGGTCGCGGGGTTCACCGGAGAGATCGTGAAGGGCGACAACGACGGCATCCGGATGAACGCCTCCGCCTCCACCACCGACGTCTGCCGGTTCATCCCCTCCGCCGCGGTGGCCCCGCGCTACCTGCCCGAGGGGATCATGGTCGCCGGGCCCGCCCAGGACATCGGGGTGGTCGACGACCCCACCGGCACCTGGAACTTCATGAGCCCCGGCCCCTGGACCCCGATCGACGACGACGGGGACGGCCGCTACGACTACTACCGGAGCCTGGAGTTCGGGTCGGCCTTCGGCGTGCTCTTCGGGGCCGACGGCACGGTGATCACCCGGAACCCCGAGGCCCAGACCTCCGCCTCCAACCGCCTGTACAACTGGGTCGACTACGACGCCCTCCGGGACAACAACGGCAACTACCTGCTCAACCGGACCAGCGGCGCCGGGTCGAGCAACACCCCGTTCTTCCAGCAGGGGGAGACCAACGCGGAGTCCTTCATCAACGTCTGCCAGTTCCTCGCGGTCTACGACGAGGTGAAGGCCAAGCAGGACATCGACTACACCGCCTTCGTCGGCGCGCAGGCCAGCCTCGGCGCCGGGGACTTCATCGAGTTCCGGGACCGGATCCTCGGGACCTGGCTCGACGAGAACGCGGACCGCATCCACTTCAACCGGTACACCGGGCTCGCGAAGGTGGGTGGCCCATGACCCGCGACCCCCGCATCCCCGTCGTCCCGGCAGCCCGCGCCCGTCGGGGCTTCTCGCTGGTGGAGCTGCTGCTCGCGGTCTTCATCCTCGCGATCGGCATCATCTCGGTCGCGGCGATCTTCCCCGCGGGCATCGCCCAGCAGGTCCAGACCAAGGACGCGATCTACGGCCCGATCGTCGCCGAGCAGGCGGTGGGGGTGCTCCGTTCCAAGCTCGACCAGGAGGACTTCGGCACCTTCGAGCAGTTCGGGCTGGTGGCCGGCGACCGCTACCAGGTCAGCGCGAACTCCGGGGCCCGCGATCCCGAGATCCTCTCCGACGCGCAGGGGACCATCCCCGGCGACTGGGGGTGGATGCGCCCCTCCTTCCTGCTGCCCAGCGCCGGCGGCGGCCCCATCCCCCCGGGCGTGACCCCCGCGGCGATCACCCAGCCCGGCCCGCTCGACGGCGCGATCGACGTCTTCAGCCTCCGGCACACCCGCGACCTCGCGGGCTTCGGGTCGCTTCCCGAGCAGTCCGCCGAGGGCGGCGACCTGTTCTACACCTCCGACTTCGGCAAGTACCCGATCAACTTCTTCGGCCGCTACCCGGGGGACGTGATCCGCTCGACCGATCCCTCGATCCCCCCCTTCGACCAGAACTCCGGCGGGGGGGAGTCCGCGGTGCTGGCGGGGATCCCCTTCAATCGCGCGAAGTACGCGGTGCTCGATCCCTACGATCCCTACGAACAGCTCGTGAACTCCGGTTCCTCGGGCGCCTACGACTACCGGCTCGATCCCGCGCGCGAGGGTCGCGCGGAACCCCTGGTCACCATCACCCAGGGCGAGCGTTCCTGGCCGGTCGGGACCGAGCTCCCCGAGTACTACTGGGACTGCATGTTCCGCCGCTACCAGGGGCGCATCCAGGTCGCGATCTTCGTCTACCGCCCGGTCTTCGGCGGAGCGGGGCCCCGGTCCTACACCGTGAACGTCTGCTCCAGCGACACGACCAGCGACTGGCCCAGCGAGTCCCCGCTGCCCGCCCGCGTGGACTTCCCCCAGAACTTCACCAACGCCAACGGCACCGCCATCACCATCCCCCGCTGGTACCCGGAGGGCACCGACCCCGGCGACCCCACCGACGACATGGTGATCCAGGGCACCGTCCCCCAGCCCGGGGAGAACCCCCGGCTGCTGCTCGACCCCTACCGGGACGGGTGGCAGGTGCCCGGCCAGTGGCTGCTGGACCAGAACGGGTCCGTGCACCGCGTGCTGGCCGGCCGGCGCACCGCCGGCGAGGGACCGGTCCGGCTCTCCCAGCGGATTCCCTACGTCCCGCGCCAGGCCTCCAACGGGAACATCGTCGACGAGAACGGCGAGTTCACCACCGCCAGCGGCGCGGGCGCCGTGAAGTCCATCTGGTTCATCCCCCCCGAGACCCGCGACGGGATCACCCTGATCCCGGTGTTCGTGGCAGTGAAGGATCTCTGATGAAGCCGACCCGACGACTGGAATCCGCCGTGCGACGCGCGTTCACCCTCACCGAGATGCTGGTCGCGATCTCGGTGCTGCTGGTGGTGGTCATCGCGACCAGCACCATCTTCGGGACCGCGCAGAAGGTGGCCTCGGTGGGGGAGTCCAACAGCGAGCTGCTCCAGCAGGCGATCGCCATCGAGCGGGTGATGCGCCGGGACCTCCAGCGGGTGTCCGCCAACGGCTTCTTCGCGATCCAGTGCGTGGGGGTCCGCAACGACGTCAACCTGGGCTCCACCGGCCGCCTGCTCGATCCCACCCGGCCCGCCGACGCCGAGATCCGCGCGGACCAGCTGCTCTTCTTCACCAACGGCGCGGCCAACTCCCGGCAGTTCACCCAGAGCTACGCCGCCGGCGGCGAGCAGGTCGGGGTGGACGTGCTGGCGCCCGCCCAGAGCTACTTCTCGAGCGTCTTCTACAGCCCGGGGCTGCAGGTCACCGCCCTGCCCGCGGAGGCCCGGGACGAGCCCCTCGACCTGGACCGGTCCGGGGCCGACGGCGAGATCTTCCCCTGGAGCTACCTGCCGAAGAACGAGGTCCGGTTCACGAACCTCGACGGCAACGTGGTGGGGACCACCAGCGTCCCGCTCTTCCCCGCGACCGTGGACGACTGGGTGCTCGCGCGCCAGGAGGTGCTGCTCGCGGACGACGACGGGGCGCGGAACGTCTCGGAGAACCCGATCGGCGCCGACTGCGAGTACTACATGGGCTACGAGGTCGATGACTCCGGGACCCCGCTCAGGAACTCGGTCTGCAACCTGTTCGTGGACACCAACGACGGTTCGCTCCGCTTCGCGCCGGAACTCGTGAACTCCCGGCGGGACGTGGCGGCCACCGACGAGACCCAGCTTCGCGCGACCGTCTGCTACCCCTGGAACAGCCAGGTCTTCGGGGGGTCCGACGACGGCACCAGCGCGGCCTCCGAACGGGTCGACAAGGAGTCGATCCTCGAGGCGATGTACTACGGCTATCCCCGCGCCGAACTCGACGCCCCCGGGATGAATCGCCAGGACCTGATGCTCACCGACGTGGTGCTGGCGCCCTTCGTCTCGGACTTCCGCGTGGAGTGGACCTGGGAGGACGGGGTGGGTCGCGACCTCGGCACCCGGATCCTCCCCAGCGACAACTGGCAGCCGAGCTTCGGACTGCCCGCGGGCTGGAACAGCCACTTCCTCGGCGGTTTCCCGGGGGTGGTCATCGACGGATCCTGGATCTCCGACGGCCGGGCCGCCTACTCCGCGTCCGGCAGCGAGGGTGAGCTCTGGAACGAGTTCGGCACCCTCCGCTCCAGCACCACCCCGTGGTTCGGGCTCTCCAGCCGTGAGCACGAGACCGCGCCGGCGATCGCCTTCGCGGGGCGCGACGGCTCGCTGGGGACCCTCTCCGACTCGCCGTTCTCCGGGCAGTCGGTGGCCTGGGACGACCAGGGCGTGGTGGCCCTGGTGGATCCGAACAACTGCGTCCGCATCGGTCCCCCGGTGGGACCGGAGCTGCTCTCGGGGGGCGGCGGCACCAACGAGTTCAACCTCTCGAGCCAGGGTTCCGGGAACCTCTTCGGGATGGGTGACGACACCTTCGCCGACCCGCTGGTGGGCTCGGTCGGCCAGTCCCCGCTGACCCTGATCGAATCGGTCGACACCGACGGCGGCAACGGCGCGGACGGGGGCGCCCGGATCCGCCGCTACGGGGCGGTCTTCGGATTCAACCAAAAAGGTGGCATTTTGCGCAAACTCGATGGGGAGCCCTTTACGTATCAGGATGGTCTGCCCGTCTTCGGAGACGAGGAATTCCAGCTCACCCCCGGTGGGGACGGCAGCGTCTTCACCACCTACACCCCCTGGCCGAGCGCGGTCAGGGTCTCGATGAGGCTGCATGACTCCAACGACCGGCTCAGCGGGGCCCGGGACGTGCAGTTCGTGATCCCCGTTCCCCGCCAGGATCCCTGAGATGACCCGCACCCCGGAGCACGCCTCGCCCATGCCGATCGAATCCTCCACCACCCGCCGTGGCAACACCCTGGTCCTGGTCACCGCGATCCTGGTCCTCCTGGTCATCATCGCCACCGCGTTCATCACCCGGACCCAGGACGGGCGCAAGCTCGCCACCGTGCAGGGCCACGCCTTCCAGCGCGAGGAGAGCGCGTCGATCTACGCCGACCAGCTGGCGGCGGAGATCTCCCGTTCCCTGTTCCCCGCCTCGGTCGACCCCAACGCCCAGGCGGAGGCCTACGGCTACTCCACCAACGGCGCACCCGACCCCCTCGCGTGGCGCCTGGACATCTTCGACGAGGCCGCGAACAGCAACGGCGAGGTCTCCTCCTCGGAACTGTTCGCGGAGCGGACCCTCTCCGGGGTGCCGCGCGCCTCGGACACCGAGCCCTGGCGGCTGTTCCTCGGCAACGGCGCGGGCGACACCTACCTCGAGAACCGGATCAACATCGAGCGCTTCGGCGCGGACCTCGGCGACTTCTACGGGGTCGACGACGCGGGCAACGTGACCTCGGGACCCGACGGGATCCGGGACTCCAGTCCCGACTTCATCCCCCAGGGCAACTCCCCGCCGGGGATCAGCAACTTCGTCCCGCTGTTCGACTTCAACTTCGCGCCCTACGAGACCCGGGCCTGGACCAACTGGCCGGACGACACCGAGGGCGAGCTCTACGTGCCGCACGGCCCGGGGGCGCGCAACATCCTCGGTGGCTACCGCCTGCGCAGCGGTGCCACGCCCTTCACCAACGTGAGCTACCCGCTGGGCACCGGCAACCCCCGGGGCAACCCCGGCTTCGGGGACAGTCGCTGGCTCCGGGACAGCGAGCCCCGCCGGCTGGGCGCCTACTACGACGGCGGCGACTTCGTGAACTTCAGCCCCTTCAGCGAGCGGTACACCCACTGGACCCACCTCTCGTGGATCCCCACCGCGCAGAACGGCTGGCGGGTCTGCTACGACATCTCCAACGTCGCCAGCTTCGACCCCGGCAACTACATCGCGAGCCAGCCCAACGGCTCGGTCCCGAGCTACTCCACGGGACCGTCCTCCGGCTACACGCTGGACACCACCGCCGACGCCTGGACCCTGGCCGACGGCGACCGCCCGTACCACGACGCGGCGTTCCCCGTCGCGATCCAGACCCCCTACGAGCAGTGGTACCCCAACGTGATCCCCGAGCCCCTCCTCGCCCCCGACGGCAGCTTCCAGTTCGACGCCGGGACCTTCCTCGAGCGCCGTGATCGCTGGTTCAGCAGTCCCGTCAACCACTTCAACGGGTCCCGGCGGATCACCACCGACTCCGGGGCGGCCCCGGGCAACGAGGTCCTCCCCAACTACCTCGACCTCAACCTGCTGGGTCCGGCCTCGGACCGATTCGTCTTCGGCACCGACCGCAACGTGGTGGAGCGGACCTACGCGGACGCCGACGGCGACGGCTTCACCGACAGCTTCTGGTTCGTCTCCCCCCACAGCCCGACCCCCGGGGTCAAGCAGGTGGTGGGGGTCTCGGTGGTTGACAACGGCGGCATGCTCAACGCCAACGTCGCCACCGTCTTCGACCGCTGGACGACCAGCGGGTCGACCCCCGCGGACGCCGCGCTGGTCAGTCGCCTCAACGTCGGCGGCGCGGACTCCGACCTCGACGAGAACGACACCTGGATCGGGCTGTTGGGTGACCCCAAGAACCAGGTGCTGGACTCGACCTTCTACCCCGCGGCCGGCAACCACCAGGTCCAGCAGGTGCTCGACCGCGACCGCTGGTTCGCGACCCCCGACGCCCCGGGCGCCTCCCGCTCGTTCCTCAACGAACGAGGCCTCGACGTGCTCGCCGGGGGCACCGCCCAGGAACCGCAGCCGTTCTACGGCCAGTACCGCTCGCTGCGCGGGGACACCCTCGACGCCGGGGTGCGGGAGCGGACCCTCTGGAACACGCTGGTCCAGAACGAGTTCACCGGCAAGTGGGTCGACGAGTCCTCCGGGACCCCGCAGCTGCTGCCCTTCACCGCCAAGTCCTTCGGCTTCGAGGACGAGCTCGAGCTGCGCTCGTTCGCGGGGCTCAACCACCCCACCCGCTTCAGCCGCCTGGAGGGGGCGCTGGGGGACCACGTCACCGGCGGCGGGACCAGCTTCTCGATCCTCCGTGGGGACATCGAGCGCCCCGAGACCGGTCCGGTCCGCACCTACTTCGGGGGGACGATCCCCCGCTCCGGCAAGAACATCAACGAGCAGCAGGTCCGCGACGTCCGCCACCGCATGACCCTGTTCAGCGGCGCCCGCAACGAGTACCGGCCGCTGTGGCTGTGGAAGAGCCGCCTCTTCGAGCGGGACCTCGACTACGACCGTGACGGGGCCACCTACGGGCAGGGCGACCGCAACGACTACGACGCCTACCAGCGGCTCCAGCGGAAGATCGACCTCCGGGAGAGCTTCGAGGTGGTCAACCAGCCCGCCGGCTCGGTGGGGGGCGAGCTCTGGCTCCAGAACCGCCGGCGCTGGCTGAGCGACCTGCAGGACATGATCGAGGTCGCCACCTCGGTCCAGTGCTACGACGAGCTCACCGACCGGTACGTCAACCAGAGCTACTTCACCGATCCCGGCTGGCCGCTGAACGACGACCTGAGCCCCCTGACCATCGCGTACTTCAAGAACACCAAGATGGCCGCGAGCCTCGCGGCGAACATCGAGGCCTGGCGCGACGGCCCGCTGCCCTACGAATTCGACGACCTGGTGGCCCGCAACGCGGAGGTGCTCTACCTCGACCCGCCCCTTCATCCCTACGACGCGATGCGCGTCCCGACCGAGGATCGCTACGGCCTGGACCTCACCCTGGCGCCCGGGGACCTGAACTCCGACGGGGTCATCACCTTCGAGGACGACCCCCGCCGGGACGGCTTCCTCGGCTTCGAGAAGCAGCCGTTCATCATGCAGGCGTTCTACGCGCTGATCTACCCCCGCACCCAGGTCGCCGCCGGGCCCGTCGGCAGCTGGCCGAGCGGCAGCACCATCCCGGACGTCGTGCACCCCGAGGGCTTCGACACCTACTTCACCAACGCCAGCCCCGGCGACGACACCAATCGCGCGACCGACGAGAGCTTCGTGGACGACCGCTCCAAGCCCGCGGTGCTGATCGCGATCCAGCTCGGGAACCCCTTCGACGAACCGATCTCCCTCTACGACTACGCCCTGAAGATCGGGGACAAGCAGATCGCCCTCAAGGCGCTCAACTGCCCCCATGCGCTCGCGTCGTCCACCGGCACCCAGCAGGTGAACCCCTTCGGGTCGAGCTACTACCACGACGACCTCTACCTCGGCCCCACCGAGCCCGACGCCCCGCGCACCGCGGTGGTCTTCGCCCTGGTCCCGCCCTCGAATCTCGGCTACACCGGCTTCGCCGGCGCGGAGGGCGACCCGTCGCAGTCCGGCTTCGAGGTGGAGTACGAGGTCTTCAAGCAGGCCTGCCTCGACCACCTCGACCTGCAGGAGGGCGACCTCTTCGGCTACGAGGAGAACATGTCCCTCGACCAGCACCAGTCGCTGGTGCTCGACGCCTCGCGGATGATCAGCCCCGGGGGGCTCGGGGAGGGGGCCCGCGAACGCCTGCTCGGCTACAACGGCCAGAACGCGGACGACCACCAGCCGCTCATCCAGCTGATCCGGACCTACGTGGGCGAGACGGTCTTCACCAACGCCTCGGACACCACCGCCCCCGACCCCCGGGTGAACCTGGTGGTCGACCGGCTCCAGCACCAGCGGCTGGAGTCCGCGGACACCACCCGAGAGGTGGAATTCTCGAGCGAACTCGCCCGGTTCTTCGAGGAGGGTCGCCCGCCGGAGGCCGGCAACGAATTCAAGCCCACCAACGGCCAGCTCCCTTCCGGGGGGCTCAACTGGTCCGGGATCCGCCTCGACGAGGACCAGTTCTACATGACCTGGGCCAGCATCTCCCGCTTCTGGGGCTGGGACGTGGACGGCAGCGGGATCTACGACCTCGACGAGATCTCCCCGCGGTACGTCTACAGCGTCGCCACCGATCCGATCCTCGGGCTCGACGAGTCCGGGGACCTGACGGTCACCGGCTCCGAGGACTCCGGCTACGACCAGACCCAGGACATCCGCGGGGACACCTTCGCCCTCAGCTCCTTCGCGGACGGCGCGGGCCAGTACCAGCCGGACACCCCCGGCAACGACCAGTGGATCCGCCCGTTCGCCCACACCGCGCCCCTGACCCGCGCCACCGACGTGATCGAGCAGTTCACCTACGACTACGCGCCCGGCCGGAACGCATGGGATCAGTCGATCGCGATCCCCGCACCCTGGATCGTCCGCGGCAAGCCGTTCAACTTCCCCACCTGGACGGTGGTCGACTCCGCCAACCCCCAGCTCGGCGGGATCGGCGCGGCCTACGACAACGGGTTCCCGCTGCTGGTCGACGAGGACGACCCGCAGTCCACCAGCCGGCGCACCCAGAGTCCGCTCGGGACGTCGCTCAACGAGGCCAACTACGCCTACATCCCCATGGACCTGGTGGTGGAGGACCAGGCCGAGTTCCACGCGGGGTTCCGGGAGGACCTCTGGAACGAGCCGCTGCAGATGCTGCTCAAGGACGACGACTTCGAGCAGATCGGGGAGCTCAACCACGTCTTCCTGTGGGGTCCGGTGATCGACATCGCCGGCTACTACAACAACCCGCCGGGTCCCTTCGAGCTGCTGGAGACCAGGCGGACCTTCGCGGAACTGATGACCGAGGTCATCGAGTTCCAGCGCCCGCGGATCACCGACACCAGCGTGAACCCCACCGGGCAGCTGTACAACACCCCGGAGTGGTGGGGGCTCACCCTGCCCGGGGCGCTGCCGCTGCCCCCCGATGCCTACCCGGTCGGTCGCGGGGTCTTCGCCAACCGGCTGGACTTCTCCTCCGGCCGACCCGCCGGTCGCGTCTCGCGCCCCGGGACCGGGGGCGCCTCGGTCCCCGGCCAGTACGATCCCGGCCGGCCGTGGCGGGCGGTGCTCGGGGCGAACCTCCAGGTACCCGCCTACCAGCCCCTGCTCCCCGCGGGCGCGGGCCTCTTCGACGGGGTGACCGTCGACGGCCGCGGAGTCCGGGCCAACGATGCGGACTACGACGGGGACGGCACGGTCAGCGACTACGAGCTGATCCGGGCCGAGCAGGACAACTCGAACCTCGCCCGCGGCTTCAGCGGCGAGCCCACCCGGGGCCTGATCAACGTCAACACCGCCTCGCCGGAGGTGCTGCGCGCCCTCCCGCAGATGAGCCGGCTGATCTACAACGACTACTTCGCCCGCAACCCCTTCAGCTTCAACCAGGTCAACCGCAGCGCGGCCGCGGTGCCGCAGGCGCTGGGCAACTCGATGCACCTGCGCTTCGCGGAGGCGATCGAGCGCTACCGGCTCGGCGACTTCCTCTTCCGCGAGGACGCATCGGGCGGCTTCAACGACTGGGTGCCCAGCTACGCGGACCGTGGCTACCGCGGCGCGTCGAACCCGTGGGCGACCGACTACCCCAGCCTGACCGAGCCGGGCACCACGCTGTCCACCGACGTCCTGGGCTTCTACCCCGGGATGCGCAACGACGCCGGCATCGTCTCCCTCGGGGAGCTGCTCGCGATGGACCGCACCCAGGCGGACGAGCTCGAGGCCTTCGGCCTCAACGGCGACGCCTCGGTGCCCTTCGACGACCTCGGCGGGGCGACGCCCGACCAGGACAACCACAACTACGCGCTGGACTTCCGCCTGAAGAGCGCCTCGGTCCGGGCCCTCGGCCTCGACCCCTACGGCCGCAGCACCGACAACGGCGGGGACTGGCGGATCGGCTACGGCGCCCGCCAGGCCGACGAGGCCTTCGAGCTCTACGCACTCGGGTACCGGGGCGATCGCACCGAGGAGTTCGATCCCTTCTCCTCCGCGGGGCAGCAGGCGATCGACGCCCGGGTCTCCACCGACCGCAACACCGAACGTCGCAGCCTCGCGTGGTTGAAGGACCCGGACTCCGACCTCTCCCGGACCGTCTACGCCCCGGACATGGTGGGGGGGGACGCCGAGGAGGCGAACCTGCTCTTCTCCGGCATCGCCAACATGCTGACCACCCGCAGCGACGTGTTCACCATCTACTTCACGGTGCGCTCGTTCAAGCAGGACCCCGCCACCGGCTACTGGGACGCCACCGACAAGGAGATGGTCATCGACGAGAGCCGCTACGTGATGGTGATCGATCGCAGCACGGTCGAGGGGCCCACCGACCAGCCCCGCGTGCTCGCCTTCTCCAAGGTCGAGTGAGGCTCCACCCCGCTTCTCGGACCTCGGGTCCGGGGACGGGGCGACCCGACCCGGCCCCCGAGCCGGGAACCACCCCCTTCCGGGGGACCACCGGGAATCCGGCCGTGCGCCGGCACGCATTCGGGCGGATCCCCAGTAAAGGCTTGCAGTCCCTCGCGGATCGGCCATAGTCGGGAGACGTCGGGTTCCCCACGGCACGCCCCGGGGCCCCGGAGACCACGTGATGAAGCGAACCACCACCATCCTCTCGGCCCTCCTGACCAGCCTCCTTCCCCTGGAAGGGGCCCTCGCCCAGGATCGGACCGCCCCCCGGGCCCCGGTGGTGGTGGACCTCGCCCCGGTCGGTGCCCCCGAGCGCTCCGCCGGGCTGGATCCCGGCACCCTGGAGTCCCTGGAGGTGGGGGACCGCCTCCGCATCCGGCTGCCCCGGTCCGGGACCCGAACGGTCGGGAAGCCGGTGGCGTTCAGGCTGGACGTCCTGGACCGCCCCGACGAGCGACGCGTCCACTGGACCCTCACCGAGGAGGGTGGGCGCCTCGGCCACGCCCAGTTCGTCCTCCTCGAGGGCGTCCTCGCCGGCAGCATCCACGCCGCCGACGGCCGCGCGTGGCGGGTGCTCCGCGACCTCGACGGCACCCTGAAGACGGAGGACCTCTCGACCGCCCCGTCGCCGCGCCGCGTCGATCGCGCGGGTCTGCGACCCGCGCCCGCCCCGGCCCCGCGACCACGGGTGCCGGATGCCGTCCCGACGCCGCGGTCGCTCCCGGTGGCGGGGACCGGGTCCTGTTCCACCCCGTGCCAGACCCGGTACGTGGACATCGCGGTCTTCCACACCCAGTTCGCCGCCCTCGGCGCGGGCGGGAACCAGTCCCTCGAGGCACTGGTCGACCTCGCCGCCCTCCAGGCCAACGCCGCGTTCGCGAACAGCGACTCCACGGTGCGGGTGCGCGTGGTCGGGTTCGAGCAGGTCGACTACGACGATGCCACCCAGACCGGTCACCTCGCCAGCTTCAGCACCCCCGACGACGGCCTGATGGACGAGGTCCCGGGACGGATGGTCCAGCTCGGCGCCGACCTCGCGACCCTGATCGTCGAGTTCGACGAGGGCGCCTGCGGGGAGGCGGACTTCTACCCCGGCCGCTACAGCCTCTGCACCCGCTTCTGCCTGGGCAGCTTCGTGCTGGCGCAGGGGGTCGGGCGCAACCTCGGGGCCTGCCACGCCGAATCCGACCCCGGCTGCGGCAGCGACCTCGACTTCCTCGTGCCCTACGCCCGGGCCTACCGCTTCACCGGGACCAGCGGCAGCCTCTGGCGGACGGTGATGGCCTTCAACCCCGGGGTGGTGATCCCCTACTTCTCGAATCCCGACATCGAGTTCGACGGGGTGCCGATCGGACTCCCGGCCGGTCCCGACGGCGGGGCGGACAACGTCTCGGTGATGGAGACCTTCGCGCCGGTGGTCGAGGCATTCGCCTGCTCGCCGCAGCTCGCCCAGACCCTCAAGCTCCTTTCCGACGTGCAGGACGACTTCGACCAGTTCGGGCTGAACGTGCTGCTCGCGCGGGAGCAGGTGGTGGTGGCCGCCCTGAGCGCGGACGACGCCGCGGACGACTCCGGTGCGGTCTTCGCCTTCGAGGAACTCTCCACCGTCAACTGCTCCGGTGCCCCGGTCTACGGCGCCGGTCGGGACACCTGCTACCGGCAGTCCGGCAGCCTGCCGATCCCGGACCTCAGGGAGGACGACGTGTTCGGGTTCTCCCTCGCGGGCGACGACCAGCTCCTGGTGGCGGGGGCGCCGCTTCGCGACAACCCCGCGTCCGGCGGTGGCACGACCCAGGCCCAGGCGGGGAGCATCTTCGTCTTCGAGCTCGCCAACGACGACCTGAGCTGGTGCTTCGAGACCGAACTCACCTCCAGCACCCCCGGGGCGGAACGCCGCTTCGGCGGGACGGTGGCCTTCGACGGTTCCACGATCCTCGCGGGCTCCGCCAGCCCCTCCGGCGTCGGCCAGGTCGAGTGGTTCCGGCGCGTCGCCGGGGCCTGGGAGAACGCCGGGGTGCTCTCCGGCGAGGACAACGAGTCCTTCGCCCTCGGCGAGGACGCGGGCTTCGGGGAGGCGATCGCGATCAGCGGCGACCGCCTCGCGATCGGGGCCCCGCGCGCGAACGGGGGCGACGGCGCCATCCTGCTCTACGAGCGAACCGGACTCGCCTCGAACTGGCAGCTGACCCAGATACTGCTCGGAACCCCGATCCTGAGCTCGGTCGGTGCCGCGCTGTCGATGGACGGCGATCGACTGCTGATCGGCTGCCCGGAGTCCTTCTCCGGCAGCGGCACGGTCTTCATCTACCGCTACGACGGCGCCCAGTGGGTCTTCGAGCAGCGCCTGAACCCCACCCTCGCCGCGCAGTCCGAGGCCGCGTTCGGCAGCTCGGTCTCGATCGACGGGGACCGGATCGCGGTGGGGGCCCCCCTCGCCCGGGTCGACGGGTTCGAGGAGGCCGGGCTCGTCTTCCTGATCAGCTACCTCGACCGACTGGACTCGTGGTTCGTGGCCGAGCTGGCCACCGCGTTCGATCCCGAGGAGAACAAGCGGTACGGGAGTTCCGTCGACCTTCGCGGGGACCTGGTCGCGATCGGCGCGGTCGGGGACACCGAGGGCGGGGTCCAGACCGGTGCGGCCTACATCGAACGGTTCCAGCCGCTCGTGGACTGCAACGAGAACGGCTACAACGACGTCTACGAGCTGAGCCAGGGCATCGAGGTCGACATCAACGGCGACGGCATCCCCGACGCCTGCAACTGCTTCGGGGACTACAACGTCGACGAGGTCATCAGCGGCAGCGACCTCACCCTGCTGCTGGCCAACTGGCAGGCGACCGATCCCTCGACCGTGGCCTACTTCGACCTCTCCGGCGACGGCGAGATCGACGGGGCGGACATCGGGTACCTGCTCGGCCGCTGGGGACAATGCCCCGACGACTGACCCGCCCGTGGTTCAGCTGCCCGCGAACTGGCCGGCGTGGAGCTCCGCGTAGCGGCCGGCGCGCTCCAGCAGCTGGTCGTGGGTGCCCTCCTCGATGATCCGGCCCCCCTCGATGAACAGGATGCGATCCGCGTGCCGGATGGTGGAGAGCCGGTGGGCGATGATGAAGCTCGTGCGCCCCGCCAGCACCCGGTCGATCGCGCCCTGGATCAGCGACTCAGTCTCGGTGTCGATCGAGGAGGTGGCCTCGTCCATCACGAACACCCGGGGATTCGAGAGCAGCGCGCGGGCCAGCGACGTCAGCTGGCGCTGTCCGGTGGAGAGCAGCTCCCCGCCCTCCCCGACCTCGTGCTGGTAGCCGTCGTCGAGGCGCTCGATGAACTCGTGGGCCCCCGCACTGCGCGCGGCCTCCACCACCTCGCGTTCGGTGGCGTCCAGCCGGCCGTAGCGGATGTTCTCGAGGATCGAACCGGAGAAGAGGTGGGGGACCTGCTGCACGATCCCGAACTGGGACTGCCACCACTCCAGCGAGCGCTCGCGGTAGTCCACCCCGTCGACCACGATCCGGCCCCCCGTGGGTTCGTAGAAGCGGGCCGCGAGGTTCACGATCGTGGACTTGCCGCCCCCGGTGGGCCCCACCAGCGCGATCGACTCGCCCTCCCGGACCTCGAGG
>MDTG01217252.1_pt1 | contig 16743 bp, 19 predicted proteins | sample 811421 | NCBI WGS metagenome assembly MDTG01 (sample SAMN05326645, study PRJNA326480) | marine metagenome | isolation source: seawater | place: Pacific Ocean: South East | collected 2011
AGGCCGACCTCCCAGTGCGGAAGCAACAGAGTTGCAATACGTGGTGGCACGCCCTGCGCCTCGATGAGCGCAAGGCAGGCGGGCAGGTCGAGCCCGGCATAACCGCCGGGGCCGATGCGCCGCTGGTGGAACAGCTCCGGGCCGGCGGCCGCAATCGCGCGGCCCTCGACCGTCTCGGGCTGGTGGGTGTCTTCGGGGCACGCGCCCTCGCCGCCGAACCGCGCGCAGGCATAGCCGGGCATCGCCCGGCACTCCGCGCAGTGACTCAAGCCTCCGCTGTAGCGGTATCTTGCGAGGGCGCGGAGACGTTTCCCTCCCGCGCCACCTCGACCCAGGGCGTGAGCAGGCTCGCGTGCAGCGTGCCCGCGACGCCGGGGAACAGCTCGAGGAACTGGTCGAGCGTCTCCGCCGTGAGCGGCGCGGGCGCGCCGTCGGGCCCCTCGACACCGGTCCAGCCGTCGCCGAAGCGGACGAGCAGGAGCTTGACCAGGTGCTGCGCGGCCTGTCCGCGCAGCGCCTCCTCGTACTCAGGCCCGAGATCTTCCTCGTCGCTGCACTCGGCGGCAAAGGCCAGCTCGGCGGGCAAGGTCTGGCGCGCGAGCCGCATGGCCGTGGCCTCCGCCTCGCGCCAATCGGCATACCCGAAAGCACGATGCGAGACCGTGACGTCGTAGCCGAGGTCGATGGTTCGCGCGGCGCCGACTCGCCGCGAGAGACGCAGCACCATCAGGTCGGGTTCGCGTAATCGGCGGTAGCGTTCAACAGCGTGACCTCGATCAGCTGCTGACCCGTCGCGGGCCGCGCCGCGCGCCAGTTGAAGGACTGGGAGATCAGGTTCCGTCCCTCCACCGGGACGCCGCTGCGCTCGAGCACGACACGCGGCACGCTGATCGAGAGGCTGTAGCTCGCGCTGATCGTCCAAGCGAGCGAGAGCGCCATCTCGGTGCCGGCCGAGGCAGCATCGTAGTAGGTCGCATCCCGGAAGCGGGCGTTGAGCGAGCCCGAGAGGTCCCAGAACCCGAGGTCGATGTCGGCCGCCGTCGCCAGCCCGTTCAGCGTTTCCTGGTCGGCCTCGCGCCCGGTGCCGAGCGTGAGCCCCGCCTGCGTGATCCCCGCCGCCTCGCTGCCATCGATGCTCAGCAGGCCCTGGAAGCCGACCGGCACCGGATCGTTGGCAAAGGCGATCGGCGTGCTGTCGAGCGTCGCGCCCGCCTTGACCTCCTCGCGCCCGATCATGTTGAGCGTGGCGCGCTGACGCTGCCCGTTCTTCTGCGCCTGGATCTCGAGGCTCTGCACCGCGAGGCTGTCCTGCGTGAAGTGCTGGCCGACGCCGGCATGGCTGATCCCGTGCGTCCCGAGCAGGATCTGCGGGTTCGCGGCGGCCGTGAACACGTGGCTGTAGGGCGCCTCGGTCCCGGTCGTGGTCGGCAGGCCGAGCAGCTGCGCGAGATGCCAGCCGAAGCTGTCGAGCCCGAGCGGCACTTCGATCGAGCCGCCGAGGTTGCGCAGCCCCGCGACCAACTCGCCGGCGTAGCTGTCACCGTAGATCGCATCGTCATTCGCGAGCTCGCCCGAGGGCGTGACGTTGTAGTTGTAGAAAGGCAGCGCTTGGAACGCGCCGTCGGCCGCGCTCTCGGCGGTGCCGAAGGTGGTTTGGCGCCGGGCGAGCAGTTTCGCCTGGTCTCCGCGTGCATTGGGCATGGGTCACTCCATCGGGTTTGCGGTGGTCACGTAAAACAGGGTCACGGGAAGCACCGCGCCCTTGAGGGTCTCGGCCCCGGCCATCGGGACCTCGTCGGTTTCCTGCGGTGCATCGATGTCGAGGTAATCGACCGCACCACCGAGGCTGCGGTCCGCAAGGAGCAGCCCGGCCGCCGAGATGAGCGATGCGTCGAGGCCTGCGTCTCGCAGGGTGTCGGTCGCGCCCTGCACCACCGCCTCGATCTCGATCACGCATTCGAACTCGCGCCGACCGGTGCCGAGCTGCCGCCCGACCTCCCGCGGATCGCCCGGCACGATGTTGAGCACGCCCGCCTCGGGGCACTCGACCGGCAGATCCGCCGAGCGCAGCACCGTCGCCGCATGGCCCGAGAGCGCGCCTTGCAGCGCGACGAGTGCGGTTTCGATCTTGCTTGGCATCAGCGAAGCCTCCGGCGTTTCAAGGTGTTGAATGCAGCATCGATGTCAGCCGCGAGCCCGGAGACCGCTGCGCGCTCGACTTCGGCAACGTTCAGACGACGGCGAAGTCGGGCGCGCGGGACAAGCCAGAACATTGGCACGGTGTGGAGCCCGTACCCGGTCTTCAAAGCTCTCTTGCTGCGGGAACGCGCATAGCCGCCACGTTTCGACGCGCGCTGATTGTCGACCACGAGCAGCGAGGTCCCACCGCGAACGTAGACGAACCGAAGCGGGCCGAACCGGTCTTCGGGGAAGTTCGAAGGGGTCAGGCGGTCGCCCTTGCGGCCCAGCTTCGGTGCCGAGGGGGTCGGGATCGCGAGGAACCGCTGCTTGTTGGCGCTGATCGTGACACCCTTGTCAAAGGCCGCCACAAGCTTCTCTGCTTTCGTGAAGACATAGGACGCCGCACCGAGGCTCGAGACCCCCTTGGGGTAGTTTTCCTGCCGCCAGCTCTTCGCGACACGACGCCCCAGGCCACCGGAAAGCACATCGGCACGAAGCGCGTGTTTCAGCACCGTGGCCCGCGCATGCACGCCCTTTGTCACGGCGCGCTTCGCAAGGTCCAACTCCTCCGCCATGTATTGCTCGAGGTTGCCCTCGAGCGCCGCCTCGAGCCGGGTGTCGGTCATTCTTCGACGGACCCTTCGGCGTCCGGGGCGGCCTTGTCGGCGGGCCGCGACGCGGCGCCCTTGGCCGCGATGTCATCGGCCATCGTTTTGGGCACGGTGCCCGACCACCCCGCCGGGAACTGACGCACCCGGCCCGGTGCGATGTCGACATCGACCGCGCGCAGGGTTTCGATCTCCGCCGTGGGGGCGGAGGCACTGGAAGACTTGCGAGGCATGAGGGATCTCCTGGAAGGGGGAACAGCTCAGACAGCGATGGTGTCGAGCTGGGTCTTGTAGCGACGCGGATCGCGGACGCGGGCATGCTGCACCCGCCGCCGCTCGCCGACGAGCGCGAGGATCGCGCCCTTGCCGTGGCCCGCGAAGGCCGCCGACAGGATCTCGAACAGCCCGGTCTCGGACTGGATCCGCATATCCCCGAACTCCGCGATCCCGTCAGGGCGCGCAGGCAGGAGCATGACCTCCCGCGCGATGCCGTCGGGGTCGAGGACAGCCGGAATGCCATGCCTCCGGAAGCTGTCCTCGACGCTGCGCAGGAACGGGTCGACCGGCATCAGCTGTCGCCGCTGCCCTGCGCGCCGAGGAGATCGGACCCGGCCTGCCCGGTGGTGGCCCCGGCCTTGGTCGCTCCGGTGGGGCCGGCCTCGGTCTTGGCAGCGGTCTTGGACGTCGCACCATCGCCCGCACCCTCCTGTCCGTCGGTCGCATCGACCACCTCGATGGGAAGGTCGCGCGCGCCCTTCCCGTCCGTCTCGATCGCATCGGCGACGGCGGCGGGCACGATGCCGGTCCAGCCCTTCGGCAGGGTCCGGCGGTTGGAGGCGTCGAGGCGGTAGCTGTAATCGTCCGTCATCCGCACGCGCACATCCGCGGCGGTGTCTTTTTGCTTGCTCTTGCGTGGCATGGGGGGCTCTCCCTCGGGAATGGACCCCGGCCCGGCGGCCGGGGCTCAGAATCAGTTGGAGGTGTGACCGCGCACCAGCGTGCCCGGACGCATGCAGATCTGCATGTTCTGCATCATCGCCTCGACATCGACGAAGCGATCCTCCTGCCGGTCGGGGAAGACCGCCGAGTAGAAGTCGCGACCCGGCGTGTTCGCCATGCCGATGTAGTCGGGCGAGCCGTTGAACGTCCGGAACGTCTGGCGCGTGCCGAGCGGCAGGAATGCCGCCTCACCCGCGGGGATGAAGCTGCGGGTGACTGTGGTGCCGTCTTCCTGCGGCACCGGGGCCTCGGCGAGGTATTCCTTCCAGCGGATCCCGCCGAAGTCGAAGCCCGCCGAGGTATCGTCGCGCAGCGGGTCGCCGCCGTTGGCGTTCTGGAAGTACTTGTAGCGCTCCTTGAAGTCCGCGTGCCCCATGAGCTTGTCGGTGAAGTCGGGATGGATCAGGCCCATCACCCCGGTCATCACGTCACCGAGCAGCGACAGGCGAACGTGGCGCGTCACCTCGCGGCACTTGGCGCCGAGGTCGGTGGTGCCGGTGCCCAGCACGAAGTCGACCGACTTGCGGGTGATGCCGAACTTGTCGAAGAGATCGACCAGCTCGGTGCCGTCGGCGTCGAGCACCACCCCCTGGATCGCCTTGGCGCGGTGATACTCGCGGGTGATGTCGATCGAGCCGCGCAGTTCCTCCTGCCGGTCCATGACCTCGTCCTGCGCCTGCTGCAGCTCGGTCTCGGAGCCGAAGGCCCGGATGTTGTCGATGTCGTCGGCGGTGATGCGCGACTTGAGGCCGAAGCGCTCGGTGCGGAAGTCGACCATCTTGCGCTTGCCGCGCGCCTGGCCGGGGAGCGGCGAGCCGCGCTCCGACGACTGCACCAGCTGCAGCACGCCGTTGTGGCTTTCCACCGAGAAGGCGGTGCCGCGAATGCCCTTGGAGCTGAAGAGCCCCATGGCACCGATCACGCCCCACTGGTTCGGGATCACGCGGATCGCCTCCCCCAGCGCCATGGCCGAGAAGGCGTCTCCCTTGAAGATGTTGATATGGGCCATCGGAGGCCTCCTGTTCTGGAATGGCGCCCGCGGGCGCGAATGGTTGCACGCCGCCACCCCGGGCGGCGCGACGTGGATCAGGTGGTGACGATGCCTGCGTCGGCGAGTGCGGCGCAGGCAGTGTCGCGCTCGCCTTCGGTCGACCAGGTGGCGTCGAAGAGAAGCCCGAAGCGACGGCAGCGGGTGTGGCGAGCCTGGACGATGGCATTGGTCACATCGGCGGAGGCGGCCGCCGCCGCCGTGTGCAGCACCGCCACCGGCGTCTCGGACCCGTCGGTCGCGGTCCGCACGCTGCGGATGAACTTGCCGGACGCGGTGACCTTGCCGAGCACCGTGCCGGGCGCGAGGTCGGCACCGGCGCCGATGGTCACGACGTCGCGGCTGTAGTCCGCCACATCGTACAGAAGGAAGTCGCCGGGCGTCCGGCCTTCGGTCAGGGTGGGCATCGTGATGTCCTTTCGGGGGAAGGGTCAGGAAGGAAGACCTGCGGCGGCGCCGAAGGTCAGGACGCGGAGAACCGCTTGGCCGCGCGCTCCGCGATACCGGGCTCCGCGCGGGCGCCCGCGTCATCGCCCGGGCCCGGGGCTTCGAGCTCGGTCGCCTCGGCATCGATCGTCGAGGACAGCCCGCCGCCCGAGCCGCTCTTCGGCGCGGCGGCCAGGTGCTTGATCGCCTCGGCCGACGTCATGTCGCTGTCGAAGGCGAAGCTCTGCGCCAGATCCTCGCGCCCCTCGACCTCCGGGCTCTTCAGGATCGCGGCGATGCGCGCCTTGGGGTCCTCCGCCGCGGGGCTTGCGGGCTCGGGCGTTGTGGCCGCCGGCGGTGCGGCGGCGGGCGCGGTTGCGGACGGTGCAGCCGCCGGCGGGGTGCTCTCGGCCGTGGTCTCCGGCGTGGTGCTCGTGTTGGTCTGGCTCATGGTGGATGCTCCTCTGGGAGTGGTCTGCCGTGCCCGGGCACGGCCGTTGATGTCGTCCGCGAAGGCCTCGAACGCCGAGCGCGGGTTCGCGATCTCATCGGCAAGCCCCGCCTCGACCGCATCGGTGCCGATCAGGCACCGCGCCTCGGTGGCAAGCGCGGCCTCGGCGGTCAGCCGGTCGCCACGCCCCAGCGCCACGGTCTCGGCGAAGAGCCCCCGCAGCTGCTCCATTTCCGCCTGCAGATCGTCACGCACGGCCTCGGGCAGCGGGGCATAGGGGTTGCCGTCGGCCTTGTGCGCCCCGGCGGAGATCACCGTCACCTGGACCCCCATCGCCTCGAGCGCGCCGGAATAATCCGCGTGCATGCAGATCACCCCGATCGACCCCGCGCCGGCCGTGCGCGGCATCACGATCCGCGTGGCCTGCGAGGCCAGCGCGTAGGCGGCGGAATAGGCGTGGTCGCTGACGAAGGCCCACACGGGCTTTTCCTCGCGCAGCTGCCGGACCTGGTCGGCCAGGGCAAAGCACCCCGCGACCTCGCCGCCGAAGCTGTCGATCTCCAGCGCGACGCCGCGCACCGTCCCATCCCGGCGCGCCATCTCGATCTGCGCCGAAAGCCCCTCGTAGGAGGTCTCGCCCGACGACTGGCCGAGCCACGCGCCGCGATGCACGAGCGTGCCCGTGGCCGGGATCACGGCGACTCCGTCGCGCACCCGGAAGGCGGATCTGCGGCCGCCGCCGATCTCGTCTTCCAGCCGTTCGTCGAGCAGCGAGGCCCGCGCCCTGCGGCTGGCCTCGGGCGTCGCCTCGGCGCCCTGCACCTCGATCTCTGTGCCGACGATGCGCGGGCCGAGCCCCATGATGAATGCCGCGGCCTTCGCCGGCGCAGCAAGAAGCGGCGTGTGAAACACACGCGCCGCGATCTGCGGATGTCGCATTGGTTCAGTCCTCTCTGACTGTCTCGCTCGGGGAGCCGCCCTCATTTTCAGAGAGCGCGACGACCAGATCGATCGCCGGCTGGATAGCAAGGGAGACCGAGACGCCGCCTAACGAGACGTCGGGCTCGTTAGGCCAGCACTTGCTGTCGAAAGATGCGGTCCAAACCGGGCTGCTAAGCAAACTTGGATACTTCGCCGCGGAATTCGCGATCTTGCAGGCCAAGCCGACCGTGAAGCCGCAAGGAACCAGCCTGCTCACGATATAAACCGCGACCATATCCTGATCAGCAAGCAGCATAGCGTGACCACGACCATTGGATAAATGATCGAGGAGCCCATGCCTGCGGATCCAAGTCTTCAAGGTTTCAACCTTCATGCCGAAGGTCTGCGCGGCTAGCTCGACGGAGTAACCCATCTGTTTCAGTCCTCGGAGGTCTGGGCCGGGCCGGCCACCGCGGGGCCCAACAGCTTGGCGAAGCTTTCCTGCGCCGGATGCAGCATGCCCTCCGGCATGGCCGAGATCTCCCGGCCGATCTGCTCCATGTTCTCGGCGTAGTCGGTGCCGGTCAGCTCCGCCGCCTCTTCCTCGAGCGTCGAGAGTCCCAGCGCCACGCGCATCGCAGCCGCCTGGGCTTCCTTCACCGGATCGACGAAGCCCTTGCCGGGCCCGATCCACTTGGCCCGCGCGTAGGCCGGCCAGAAGGTGTGGAAGTCCGGCGCCCCGCGCGGCAGCGCGATGTGCCCGTCGAGCACCTGCTCTTCCAGCCACGCCATGAAGTAGAGCTGGCAGAAGCCCTGCGCAAAGGCGACCCGGCGCGCCGTCCAGCCACGCCAGATCTCGATCATCGCCGCCCGCGCGCTCGAGTAGTTCGTCTTCGACCAGTCCGAGGCGAGCTGCTCGTAGCTGATGCCGAGACCGGACGCGATGTGGCGCAGCACCGCCGCCTCGAAGTCCGCAAACTGTGCCGCCGGCCGCGCTGTCGAGACCATGCCGATCTCGTCGTTCGGGTAGAGCGTCTGGACCCGCGCGCCGCCGAGCTTCACGCCACCCCGGCCGCCGTAGAACGCCGCCCGGTCGGACTGGTAGTTGAGGAAGGTCTCGCCGTCGCCCTCCCCGAACATCTCCTCCATCATCTCCGGCCCGATCGGGCTCTTGATGAAGGCGGCGAGGATCGCGTTGATGACCGCGGCCTGCAGTTCGACCCGCGAGTAATGGTCCTCCATCTTCAGCCGCTCGACGATCGGCGCCAGCCGGCTCACACCCCGCGTCTGCCCGTCGCGCAGCTTGTCGAAGAAGTGGATCACCTGCGGGCGCCCGTTCCGCCCCTCGCGCGCGATCCGCTTCCAGCTCATCGCCTCGGCGACGTTCGGCCAGGCGCTGTCGCGATGCCCACGCCGGAAGTGATAGCCCCGCGCAACACCGTCGCGGGTGATTTCCACACCGCCGCGCAGCCGTTCCTCGTCCGCCGCGTCATACGGGTTGCACAGCAGGTCCGGGTCCACCAGCCGCAGCGTCGTCTTGAAGGGCCGCATCTGGCGCCAGTTCACCAGCCCGATCGCCTCCCCCTCGATGAGGTAGGTCCGATACGCGCTGCCGAAGAGCTGCGGCAGGGTCTGCGCCCGGGTCGTGTCGCAGTAGCGGCGCGGATCGTCCGCGTGCAGGCGCCAGCGGGCCTCCACCTGTTCCTTGAACTCCTGCGCCCACGCGGAATCGAGCCCCAGAGCCCGCCAGTCGGGCTTGAGGAGCGGGCGGAAGTTCGCGCCGATGACCCCGTCGACCTCCTTCGAGACCGCGCCGGCGGCCCAGCCGTTGTTGCGACCGAGATCTCGCGCGCGGGCGCTGATCCGGTCCCGCCCCGGTAGAACCTCGGCATCCGCCGCCCGGTTCGAGGGCAGGAAACCGCTGAGGGTGTCGATACCGGTGTCGGCTGCGACGTAGGGCGCGCTGCCGTTGAACCCGGCATCCCGCATCGCGCCACGTTTGCGCGGCACGAGCGGCACCCGGGTCAGGGCGGAATTGTCGATCCCCATCAGAAGATCACCCGGCGCGAGCCGCGCACACCGCCCTGCCCCAACTGGCGCTTCAGCGAGGCAATGTAGCGGCGCAGGCCCGCCTCGTTCGCGGGGCCGTATTCCGTGCGGTGACCGTCATAGGCGACCACGGTCACGCTCTCGCCCATCAGGACGGCGTGAAGCGCCTCCTCGGCATCCTCGAGCCGGGCTTCCAGCGTTGCGGTATCAGCCATTCTGCTTCCTCAGGAGTTCGGCGAGCCGCGCAGCCTTGTCGGCGGAGGCTTGTTTCGCCTTCGGGCGTTTCTGCTGTGCCTCCGCCGCCGGCATCAACGGCAGCGAGGCGTCGAAGAGGTCCGGCTGGGCGTCGGGCGGCGGTGCGCTGCGCTCGGCATCGAGCGCGTCCCATTGATCGTCGGTCATCGAGGCCCAGCCTTTGCGCAGCGCGCCGGCCTCGGCGTAGTTCATCGTATCCAGCGCCTCGTTGCGCCGGGTCGGCTCGACTAGGACCCAGCGGCTGGTCATCACGCCATGCTTGTTGCGCGACAGCACCCGATGCTCGGCGGTGAGCATCCGGAAGTACTCGTCCCCGAGCCCCTGGGCGAACTGCGTAAAGCCCCGCTCCTCGGGATCTTCCTTGCTCAAGTGCGCGTAGAGCCCCGCCTTCATCGACGAGACGTTGAGGTTGAAGGCGCGTTTCTGCGCCCGCTTCACCTTGCCGTCCTTGCGCCGGTCGAACTTCTGCAGCGCCATCAGCGGCCCGTTTTCCTGCGAACCGCCTTTCACGATGATCACCCGCCCCCACGGGTGCGGCCTCGCCCAGCTCCACACATCGTCGGTGTAGGCACCCCCGTCGATCGCGAGGATGTCGATGGCGACCCGCAGCCCGAGCATCGTGCGCCATTCCTGCTTGAGCAGCGCGTTCAGCGCGGCCCGGCCCGCCTCGTCGCTGATGTGATGCGGGATCACGCGGTAATCCACGACCCAGCGCCGCCGGTTGCGTCCGAAGGCCACCAGCTGCACCTCGATGCGATCGTCCTGGCAGTCGACACCGGCCGCGAAGATGAAGCCCGTGCTCGGCAGGACACCGAGGTCGAGCACCGTGCCGGGCTCCGCGAGCTCCGCCCGGTCGCGCAGTTTCTCCCAGTCCGGCGCGTCGGTGGCCTGCTCGTAGGGCAGCCCCAGAACGTCGTTCCAGAACACCTGCTCGACGGCTGCCTTGATCGGGCGGCTCGTGGCCGGCGCCTTCTCCTTCTGGCGCTCCGGCCCGGGCTCGGTGTTCGCCGAGGCGCCGGCCTCGAGCCGGGTCCAGCCCATCATCTGCGCGTATTCGACCGCGATCGAGGCCCAGTCCCGCTGCGGCGCATAGGCCCGCCAAAGGTGGAACCCCGGATGGTCGCCGTGCGGGTTGCTCGGCACCCACGTGCCCTGCCGCACGATCCGTTCCTTGTCCGCGTGCCGGATCGGCGCCCTGCAGCTCTCGCAGGTGAAGTGCGCCGCGTGCAGCCGCTCGGGCTCGAGGCTCGCGCGGAAGTTCTCCCAGGTCAGCGGCTGCGCGAACCCACAGTGCGGGCACGGGACGTGGAACAACCGCTTGTCGCTCCGGTCATAGGCCTCGGTGATCCGGCAGGTGCCCTTGATCATCGCCGTCGAGACCCGGAGGATCTTCGCGTCGTCGTAGCCCGAGGCCCGGCTCTCGGCGAGCTTCTCGGGGTCGCCCTTGTCCGACGTGTCGAACTTCGAGAGGTCATCCATGATGACCAGCCGGCGGCTCGTGCCGGTCAGGTCGGCGGGCGAGCCCGAGGACACCACCTTGAGCGAGCCGTTCCGCTCCAGCGTCTCCTGGTTGTAGATGTTGTCGCGGTTCTCACCCCGCCCTGCCCCGAAGATCTTGATCAGCCCCGGCGCCTGGCGCCGCATCGGCATCCACTTGTTGTTCACCCACTCGCTCGCCGCGCTGGCGGTCGGGTGCACGATCAGCGAGTCGAGCGGCGTGTATTCGTGCCAGGCCCCCAGCGTCGGCTGGATGATCGACACCGTCTTGCCCCACTGCGCCGAGCCCCGGATCGTGACCTCGCGGCTCGGATGCTCCGGCGACAGCACCTCGTGGATCTCGCGCAGGAAGGCGAACCGCGAGATGTCGAACGGACCCTTGATCGGCGAGCGCTCGTCGAACTCGATGTTCTCGACGCACCATCGGGTGATGTCCGGCGGGAGCGGCGGCGCCATGGCGCCAGCCATGGCCCGGCACACCACGCGCTCGGCGGAGGTCACGAAGCCCATCAGAAGTCTGCGTCCCGTTCCTCACCGTCGAGTGTCGCTCCTTCGGCAACCTCCCCCAGGGCCTCGGCCCGGCGCGCCCGATGCTCACGCCACAGGTCGAGCAGGATCTTCCGGGCTGCCTTGAAGTCGACACCGAGCTCGTCGGCCATCGCCCTGGCACTCCTGCGCAGAAGGTCCTCGATCTGGGCAAGCTCCCGCGACAGCGCCCGCGCGGCCTCGCGCCCGGCCTTGTCCGCCAGCACGAGGCTTTCCTCGTCCAGCATGTTCTGGCGCCGCAGCCGCCGCGCCTCTTCCTCGGCCTTCTGCGTGCGCGCCAGCTCGTAGCGATCGGGATCGCTCCGCCGTAGCTCGCCCTCCCTCGGCCCAGGCGCTGCCGGCGCGTCAGCGTCGGGCCGAGCCTCGTCCTCGCGCAGGCGGCGCCTTGTGTCCGCGCCGTTTCCGAGCAGCTGCCCGGGGTCGAGCCGATGCTGAAGCGCAGCCCGGACCTTCTCGACGTCGAAGCGGCGGGCCCGACCGTCACCGGTGTAGCAGCCGTCGAGCTTGCCCTCCGAGACCCACTGGCTGACCCGACCCTTCGAGATCCCGAGCTCGTTCGCCAGTTGCGTCGTGTTCATGCTGCTCCTTCCCGCAGGATGTTGCGAAAGCCCCTTCGTTTAGCCCCGTTCGTTTAGGCTTTTGATTTTGTTTAGCGTTTCAAAAGTCATGCGCCTCGCGACCCCGTATACGTACGAGGTCCGGGAAGGACCCATGAAATCCGGTTTGTACTGGCTTGGTAGCGCGGGCGCCGCGGAGGTGGCCGCCGCGGGAACGAGAAGTGCCCGGTGGCATCTCTGCCACAGAGCATTCGTTCGACAATTGCGTTGCACTTGGCGTCGCGGGCGAGGCTCTTGCCTGATCCGCGATACAGGGGTCCACGGTGTTGCCCTTCCACGCCAGCCGGCATGTGATTACTTCAATGGCAGGGACCGCATTGGATCGTCCTTTGCAATCGGTATGCGAAGGATACGGCAACTGTCAACAATCAGACATTGCGTCGAAGAGGAATTTACCGCTCGTCCAAATCGAGGTTGGGGGAAACCCGCAAATCTGCAGGCTAGTAGGGAATACCCTACCTACAGATTTATCAGATTATTTTCAGACCGTTAACGAAATATTAATCATAGCTCGGCGCGCGCGGCTTCCACATGGCCGGTGAGACCCTTGCCAGAGCCCCCTAACGTTTGCGAGGCTTTGAAGAGGCGCACGAGCATAGACGCGTCGAACCCATACGCGACAGTAATTTGAGGAAGAAACATGCCGATTGACAACCAACAGCCAGCGAACGTCACCCACGCAGCTTCCCCGACACACGCCAACACCCTGACGCCGGTATCGAATGTCGACGACATCGAAAGCGTATTGGTCGGGGATAGCTCGATCAATCTCGACAACATCACCTACACAGGAGCGGAGGAGGCGATTTCGCTTCTGGAGGAAGGATACACGATCAGCGAAATATCGGGGACTGATCCGACTCCTACCGTAGGGATCGGATCTGGCATCTTTCTTTCCACCGGCGGTGCCCCGGGCACTGAAAACACCAGCAGTAGCTTCACTGTGAGCCACGGTCAGCCCGGAAACGCCAGCCTCGACCAGACCGTTCAGGACGCATTCCCGGGCGCCGGCGAAACCCAGGATGCCGCGGTGGTCAGTTTCACCTTCGATTCCGCCGATGTCGGGGATGCGCCGTCGATCAGCCTCGACGTCTTCTTCGGCTCGGATGAGTACCCCGAGTTCGTCGATAGCGCGTTCGTCGACATCGCCGCGATCTACGTGAACGGCGTAAACTATGCCCTCTTCAATCAAGACCCCAACCAACCGCTGTCGATCGTCGGAGACTCCATCAATAGCCCGGGCAACTTCTTCAACAACAACGGTGACGACGGCTCGGACGGCGACCCCTATACGGGCACTTATGACACCGAGTACGATGGCTTTTCGACACTGTTGAACATCCTCGCCCCGATCCAGGATGGAGAGAACGAAATCACGATCGCGATCGCCGACACTGGGGACACAGCCTACGATTCAGGTCTGTTCGTCGGCAACCTGCAAGGGTCGAACTCGACGGTAAGCGGTAGCTACGTGACAGTGGAGGGCACTGGTGAAAGCGAGTCCTTCGAAGGAAATGCTGCACCTCAGCTGTTCAATCTCGGCGGCGGATCGGATTCGATCACCGGGTCGGCGGAAGAGCTCGACGGCGATGTCGTGTCCGGCTTTGGGGATGATGACAGACTAATCGTCGAAGGCGCCAGTTTCGGGTCTGATGACGTCACGGTCACCATGGGATCCGCAATTCTCGACATCGACACCGATGGCGACGGCGTGGCGGACACGACGATCACGCTTGAGGGCGATTTTTCCGAGGCATCCTTCTCCTATCTGACGGAGGGCGGCAACACGACCATCGACGCGACGGGCGTGATTACCGGCGGGGTTGACCTGACCGGCACTGCAGGTAGCGACACGCTGACCGGAACTTCGGACGATGACACAATCGCGGCACTCGGCGGCGATGACATCGTCGAGGGAGACGCCGGGAACGACGAAATCGACGCGGGCAACGCGAACGACTTCGTCGACGGCGGCGCCGGCAACGACACCATCCTCGGCGGCCAGGGCAACGACTCGCTTCTCGGTCGCGACGGAGACGACTGGGTCGACGGTGGCGACAACCACGATAACATCGCGCTGCACGAAGGCGACGATTACGCGCTCGGCAGCGAAGGCAACGACTCGATCGGCGGTGGCGAGGGCAATGATACGCTCTACGGCAACTCCGGGAACGACGTGATCGGCGGCGGCACGGATGACGACTACATCAATGCCGGGGCCGATCAGGACGTTGCCTCGGGCGGCTATGGTGCCGACACGGTGATTGGTGGATCCGGCGACGACACGCTCGCCGGAAGCTTCGGCAACGACACCGTCGATGGCGGCTCTGGCAATGACTCGATGGGCGGCGGTCTGGGTACCGACACACTCACCGGCGGCACCGGGAGCGATCAGATCGGAGCCGGTGACGGAGACGACTTCCTCTTCGGCGAGGCCGGCGCGGACTTCCTCGGCGGTGGCGCCGACGACGATGTTCTGAACGGCGGCAGCGGTGCTGATACGCTGAACGGCGGCACTGGCGACGACACGCTGAACGGTGGTGAGGGCGCAGACCTCTTCGTCTTCAACGTCTACACCGACGGTGAAACCGACGTCATCGAGGATTTCGAAGACGGCCTCGACATGATCCGCTTGTTCGGTGCGGGCCCTGCGTCCCTCGAGATCACGGACGTGGACGGAGGTGCCCAGGTTGAAATCGGCGACACCGGTCAGACGATCTATCTCGAGGGGATGACAGCAGACGCGCTGACCGCCGAAGATTTCCTCTTCGTCTGATCGAGGATTACAATCGATCTGGCCGCCCGGTCGCGTATCGCAACCGGGCGGCCACGCAATGCGAGTGCAAGCAGATCGTGCAGAGCTTCCCGCGATCCCGTCAAGACCGCTCCAGGCATTCCGTCGCCAGCGTCGCCGGAATATCCTTCCCGAAGATGTCGACCAGCACACGTGTCTCGGCGCCGTCGATGTCGACCACCTTGGCCGGCATACCCTCGAACGGACCGTAGGCGATCTGCATCACGTCGCCGGCCTCGAACTCGTGTCCCACGCGCATGTAACGCTTCAGGCCTGGAGCCAGCCGACCTCCGCCCCACTGCCGCATGAGCCCGGTCATCTTCTGCTCGGAGATCCGCAGCGGGCGGCCTCCCGTACCCATGACACCTGCGACGATGTCGAGAGCCATAAGGTCCTGCCAGCGGTTCTCGCCAGCGGGCCACCCCACGAACATCCAGCCTGGCATCAGCGGAAAGCTCTGCAGCTCGCGCTCGGGTGAGAACTGGTTCCGGCGGCGCCAGTCCTTGCGGACCGGAAGGAAGACCTCGAAGCCCGCCCGTCTTGCCAGCAGCTCGGGCACGAACACTCGCTCGCCGGTATTCGCCAGGCGCCGCTTGCGTGGCCTGCCCTGCCGGTCACGGTAGCTCTCGTAGTCCGCGCCGAGCACGCAGGTCGTGCGACCGGGATTGTTGCGGATCCGGTAGCGTACCGCGAACCAATCGATCATCCGGCCTTCGATCTTGCCCATCACGCTCATGCCGCGCCCTCCTTCGTTACAGGCAGCAGGGCCATCGCCCGTGCCTCGAGCTGCGCGTACCAGGCGAGCCACTGGCGGTCGTCGTCGTCGGCAACGCCGCGGCGCACGCGGTCCTCGCGCACCCGCTTGCTGCTGTCGTGCTCGGTCGCGCGCTCACGGATTCGGCGCCAGTCGCCGTCGTGCAGCGGCGGGCGCTTGAGCGCCGAGAGGAACTGGAACTCGGCGACCAGCGTGCCCTCAGCGAGCGCCTGCGGCCCGCGCGCCGAGCCGAACCAGCTGGCGATCACCGGGATCTCCTCGAGCGGACGCGGCGCCACCGCCTCGGCCAGCGGCGTGATCGTCGCCATGCGCGGCCAGCCCCGTCGGTCCTTGCCCTCGCCCTTCGTCTTCAGGAACTCGCGCAGCGTCACCAGCTGGTCGTCGCCGAGGTAGGCGAGCCCGTCGGCGAGATCGACGAGGAACTTGGCGTGTTTCGCCTCGGTCACGTTGCCCGGCTTGCGGAAGCCCCATGCGGTCAGCGGGTCGATCAGCAGGCGGCGCACCCGGTCCCGCTTGGTCTCGGTCTTCGTGGTCTGCGCGTCGGTCATCGTCCGTCCCTTTCTCGGCAAAGGCCCGCCCGCTCACGCTCGTCGGGCGTCAGCAGGTTCGCGGCGAGGATGTGGTTGAGCACCCAGGGCGTCTCTTCGGCGAGTTCCGCCAGCGCGTCGGCGTGGCCGTCGCGGAACCGCTCGACGGCCCGGTTGGCCGCCTTGATCACCATCGGGTTTGGAGGGGTCGCGGTCGCGTCCGCGCGCGCGTAATGGTTCTTACATGGTTCCTGCCTTATATAGGCAGGGTCTGATTTGAACCCTTTTCGGGTCAGATTTGACCCCTTTTCCGGTCCGGATTTGAACCCTTTTATGGGGTCGGATCTGAACCCTTTTAGCGGCACCACCGACGCCCGCGTGAGGAAGCCGTAGCCACTTGTCCGGCCCCGGCCGCGACCGGTGATCCGGGTGATCCAGCGCGCCTCGACCAGCTCGGCGATCGCGCGCTTGATCGTCGACTTCGAGCGCCCGGTCAGGTCTTCCAGTTCGGCGATCGACGGGTCGCACTGCAGGGTGTGCTTGTTGGCGTAATCCAGCACCAGGACATGCGCGAGCATCTGCGCCTGCGCGCTGAGACCGGTGTCGCGGCGCACGGCCTTGAGCCAGCCGAACCGCTGGTGCTGCCACTCCTCGGCGGCGATCAGGCGCGCGCCTTCCGGCGTGTCGAAGTCGCGTTGTCTTGCTGCGGAATCGGCCACGTCAGCCCCTCTCGACAGGTTCGGCGCGCACAGCCTCTCCGGGCCGCGTCACGCGGTTGCGCCGCCCCATGGGCTGCGCGCGTTCGGTCGCGGAGGCGGGGCTTCTGCGTCCCTCGCCCCCGCTCAAACCCACCCGCGTGGCACGCGGGCAGGTATTCCTCAGCCCCGCATCGCCGGGTCCAGCGCCTTGCCGGCCCAGTAGACCGCGAGGCCTCGCGACAGCCGGTCCCGCCCCTCGTCGAAGAGCGTCACGTCGGCATCGAGGCGCGCCTCGACCACGTCGCGGGCAGCGGCGGCGATGTCGGCAAGCTCCCCGGGCGGATCATGCCC
>MDTG01060387.1_pt1 | contig 16742 bp, 3 predicted proteins | sample 811421 | NCBI WGS metagenome assembly MDTG01 (sample SAMN05326645, study PRJNA326480) | marine metagenome | isolation source: seawater | place: Pacific Ocean: South East | collected 2011
CACAGATTCACTGGGTTGGTAACCTTTGAAAATCCAATCACGAATGTTTCATCAACTGAAGTTCAAATTGATGACATTAACATTCAGTTAGGACACTCACCATTCATCACGATGGAAATTCGTGCGACTGGTGGAAGCACATCCCTAGAGGGATTAAGTGCAGGGGTGTCTCATGACCCAGACGGCGATGGAATCTATTATGAGGGTGGTGGTGTAACAGGTGAACTTCTAACTCAGGTTCAAGAGTTCTTTGATCCTGACCATCATAGTTTATCAAACGTAACTGGATCTAGAACCGCTAAAGCAACTATCCTTTCCTTTGTTACGGGCGGAAGCAGTGTAACAGGAACGGTCACTCTTAGATCTTACAATGATGTTCCATTCATTACCGATGGAACACTGTTGGTGTCTGATAGATCTGGAATCACTGCAAGTATTACTTCTCTTGCGGGTCAAGCAGGATCGGATGCCGATATTGATGGTGGTGGTATTACTCTTGTCAGTAAAACTGCCACTGGTAATAAGAAAATTACATGGAAAGATACTTACGATGCGTGGGAACTGAATCAGAATCTCCGAATAGACAGTAACTTTGGAATTCTCACACCATTCAACATAACTTCAGATTCCACACCTGACCTATCCACCAATGATTTCTGGAAGGTAACGCAGAATAATCTCGCAAGCGAGGCATGTTTACCAACCGGATCCGGTGAAGGTTCTTTAACATTTGCATACTATAGTAACACCAGTGCAACTGGTGTCAATGCTTTGAGTCTTCTTAAGTGCGGTGGCATTTATATCCACAACATCACTTGCTCTTCCCAGTTTAGTTCTGAATCCGCAGATCCATGTTCAGTGGTGGTTGCAAACAGATATGGACTAATCAACGAAGGGTTCTTGAACAGAGTGGATTACGCCGGCGTCAATGATTTACCAGTAGGATCTGTGGTTAGAATCATAGATGCACCGACTGGTGGACTCACTGGAGCGAGAGCAACTACTCCAGATGAGGCAGAAGTATTTGGTATCATTGTTCAGAATATCACGGGGGGATTCGGTTACATTTCTGCATCCTCATCTAGTTGCACAGGTGGAGCAACTGGTGGAACCGTGGTGGAATGCGGGGAAAGAACTACAGGATCTCTCGTCGCTGTACAAGGTGCATCAATTACATGGCAAGACGGATGGGCAGGACTTTCACTTCCACTGGTAACTGGATCTGCTTACTTCCTTTCACCAACGACGGCAGGTTACCTAACAAGAACCGAACCTTTAGATGTTGGTTATGTTAGAAAACCAGTTTGCTTGGCATTGACTTCTAACAAAATGCTACTCGTCAATTATGCAGGTGTGGTCAACGGAGACTTCTTCGATGAAAACCCTGTAACCAGACTTACCGAACTCCGTGATGTGACGATTGGAACAAATTCAACGGGAACCACGGGAGTCAACGATGGTGACGTTCTATATTATGATGGAGAATCTACACAGTGGGTAAACGAACCATTAGCGAGAATTAGTAGTTCTCTAAATGGAATGGCAACTGGAACTGCTGCCGGTGGCACCAATGTCAATCAGTCTACCCAAGTTACAATCGCAGACGCTGTACCACATACAACGATCAAGAAGAACATGATGTATGTTATTCATGGTAAGATGATGCTTACCAATGCATCCACAACAGGAAGTGTGACTGGTAATGCGTATGTGTCCTCTTTCATTGGAACTCTGACGAATAACTTTATCACAGATGTATCTGGAAGAGCGACTGGTAACTTGCAAATTTCTGATGAGGTCGTTTCCGCAACTGGTTTGCAGACTAGCAACATGGTTACCGGAGCAGCATTCAAGATTGGAACAGGTGCAAGTCCTATGTCTATGGTACTCAATACCAATACAAGAGACATTACTCTGGACTTCTTCCTTCAGATAACCGGAGGGTCAAGACCTGTGGACTACAATCTTGCAACTTGGATCGAACATGTTAATACAACCACTATGCTTCGGTGATACATAGTCGTAAGGAGATGTGTCGTTATGAGCAATAGTGCGTTGCACAGAACATCATGGGACGGAAGAGCCTATAAAAGAAACAAGGTTTACCAACCTGGCCATGGCTTCATGTTTGGTGACGTTGTTCGTTTTGATGCAGCACAAGAAAAGTTTGTTTTAGCAGACGCAGGAACTCCCGAAGACGCGGAAGCAATCGGCATTGTAACAATGTCTGGTTCTGAACCGCAAGCAACTGACGAATACCTAAGTCGTGCCCACCCAAGTCCACTACCCGGAAGAGCAAGAAAAGATTTCTTTAGCGTTGTATATCGTGGTGAAATTACGATTCCGTATTCAACTGACTACAGCAATCCTAAAGCAAACGATTTTGTCTTTAACTATGAGCAAGGGAAGGTCTACTTCTTAGATCCGGTTAATAGAGGCAAACTCACAACAACTAGACCAAGAACATTTGGATCGAGTACGATCAAACCAATGTTGGTTTCTTTGGGTGAGAGAAAAGCAATTGCAGTTAACTACGTCGGTAGAGTCCTCATAGATGACGCTACAGAGAACGTAACGGTAAATTACGAAGAGTTACAAAATGCGGGTGATATTCACCCAGTGTTTGGTCAGGTCACCAGCACGGACTACAAATACTGTGATGGTTCTCTACTATCTGAAGACAGATACCCAGAATTGTTCAAAGCAATTCAAGACAAAGTAGAAGTCAAAACAAAAGAAATAATTGGACCCCACTATGCGGGAGTTACTGGATCTTATCTAGTATCCTTCAATGGAAGTGTGGCCGAGGGTGCTGTTGGTGGTGGATTAATTTTCCGGCCGCAGCCCGATGGGACACCATATCAGGCATTCATTAATAACATTAGTGGATCTAGTGATCTTGTTGTTTATCCAGAAGACGACTTTGCATTCCAGACACAATTTGGTGGAACCTCTAAAACAGCATATGTTCAAGGACACTCTCAGCACTACAAGAGAGTTTTCTTCATTCCAGATCTAACCGATAGAATTCTTTCGGGAACTCAGTTAACTGGATCATTTGAGGTTGGACAAGTTGGAGGTGATAATGTAGCCGTCCTAACTGGAGGAACCGATATTCAAGGTGCCTCTGGATTAAATACAAAGAATGAAGCGAAGAATAGAATGCCTTCGCTTGACTTGAACTTCTACATCAGAACAAAAATTAGTGATTGCGATGAACACAAGGCTGTTTGTTGTGGTGAAACTTTAAGTCCACATGGTGACAATAAGAATGCCGTCATCAACGGTGCATTTAATGTTTGGGAAAGAGGAGACGTATTTGGTCTAACCGGAGACGGAGCGACTCAATCGGAACTATTCTGCTCACCACAATACACCGCAGACAGATGGTACAGAGACTTTAGATTCGATTCCAACAAAGAACAGATGCGTGGTGGTGTGGTTCACTTACGAAACACCGAGCAGTCAGCAGGCTTTGAAGCAGACATAGATCGAGTTCCAAACGATATTGCAGACTACGCTAGATTCTCTGGATATACCGACGTAGTGAACCGTGGAAACCAAGAGAGTTTCAACCAAACATATCATGTGTTTGAAAATAGAATTGAGGATGCTCGAACCTTTAATGGGAACCGAGTTTGTTTGAGTTTCTATATCAGAGGATCAAATGAGGGTGATCCAAGAGACAACGCTGTAACAAATAGAGACGATAAGAACTTTAATCAGAATCCGTGGGACGGAATGCCACAGGCACATAGAACTGTGGTGATTGGTTGTCAGTGTAGTTCATCATCAACAGATGGTAGTGTTCCTGCTGGTGATTGTGTCCCGTGTAGAAAAAGTGTAAGTGACTGGACTTTCTCGGGACCACCCCACCCTGCCGCGGAGGGTTGTTGTGATACACAATCGGGTTGTGATGGACCTCGCACTTTCCAGTGTCAAGGAGGATGTGTAAACTGTCCACCAGAGGGATGGGTCGGAATGTTGCCTCAATGTAACATAGGCCACACTGTTTTCTGCCCAGCGTCAACAAAAACATTCACTCAGAAATTCTACGATCCGGTTGTTGATACTGCCTGTATTGGGACAAGTTGTCCAGATCGCGTCTTCCAAACATCTTGGAACTGTATTCCTTACACCGAGACGGTCGGCGACGGTTGTCGTCCACCGACTTGCAATCCTGGCTCTGGTGATGAAAACCTATACGATGCATTATGTGCATCAGCGGCAACTCCCGGCAATCCTACGCCTGGTTGTGCATCATGTGCGGTTACACCCACCCCTAGTGCTACTGCAACACAAACTCCATCTCCAACAGCCTCGGTTACTCCCACAGTAACACCAACGGTTACCCCCACTCAATCTCCAACAGCCTCAGTTACTCCATCTGTATCTGGAACACCAGACGAGTCTCCAACTCCAACTCCATCCCCTACAACCACTCCAACTCAAACTCCATCTGTAACACCAACATCCTCCGTTACTCCATCTGTAACACCAACATCCTCCGTTACTCCAACAGTAACTCCAACGGTTACTCCTACAGTAACACCATCGATTAGTGTGAGTCCATCGGTAACTCCGACATCCTCCGTTACTCCCACAGTAACACCAACAGTTACCCCGACACCATCAAGCACTCCGGTTCCATGTGCAGATCCAACGACTGAAAGTTCCGAATATATTTACGTTGCACTAAGACAGCACTTTGGAGTCACTGGTTCTGGTAATGGTGTGTTAGACGACTTGTTCTCTACTCCAGTGAAAATTCCTCTAAGTGATAGGTTTGAAAAGTATGAGGTAGTGTGGGATATTCCAGATATGAATATCGATAAACAAAACACTAACTTCCTTGACGCGACATCAAAAAATTCATTTCTTGGCATTCAGTTCTGGACACAGTACAGAGATGGATGTTGCACGGGAGGAACGCCGGCGTCAACATCCACTCTTCTGAAAGCACAGCAAGACGAAAGAGAAATTCTGGAAAGCCCATTTAGGTGTAGACTTGTTGCTCTTGATGATGGAACAACAGGTCAGTGCTGTGCAGACGAAAGAGAACTTGGAATTTGCTATAGTGGTTGCACCGGATGTTTAACTGGTGCGGCAACTTCTCCATCGGGTGGACTCATCGAAAACTATGGCACATGCGGTGCAGTTCCAGACGGAACTTGCTGTGCTATGCAAGCAGACGGAACTGTGGTTGACGCAGGAGACTTCTGCGACTGTTACAAACTACAAGAGAGAATCGCAGACGGAACGGACAGAACATATATTGCCGCATTCTTTACACCGGCATCAGAAATCACTGGTGGATCATGTTCTGCTACTTTCGGAAACCCAATTCAAAGATCTCATGGAACATTAAACTGTGAGGAATGCACCGATCCTAACTGCGATGGATCAACCGCAACAGCAACATCATGTATTTGTTGTGCTAGATTCTTAGGTGGTGGGTATGGATCACAGTGTGCTTCTCTTGATGGTCGGTGTAGTAACTGGCAATCTGCGGCGGCCGCGGCATGTGCTGGTGGATCTGGTGACAGCCTAAACTTAGGATGCACTACGATCACATATGAGTATTGTCTGTGTCCTGGCATAACATATATTTGTCCATCGGACAACTCATGGGATCCAGATGTAGATGGTAACTGTTGTTGCTCCGAAGATACAGGAACATGTGTAGATAATTGTAACTGGTCATACGGTGGATCCTCTGGATGTGCAGTTGATTTTGATTGTGCCCCTGACCCACCCGATCCATCACCAACGGCAACAGTTACACCCACTGTCACTCCCACGGTTACAACATCTGTAACAGCCACTGTTACTCCGTCAGTCACAGTATCGGTAACTCCATCTGGAACACCAGAGGAATCACCAACACCAACTCCTACCGTAACACCATCTGTTACTGTATCTACAAGTGTAACACCAACTCCTACCGTAACACCATCTGTAACTCCAACCGTAACGGTGACTCCAACAGTCACTCCTACAAAGACTGTTACACCAACTCCATCTATGACACCACCGGAGTCTCCTTCTCCCTCACCAACGGTGACACCAACACCATCGGTAACTCCATCTGTGACACCAACCGCATCGGTTACACCAACGGTTACACCCTCACCAAATGCCACAAACGTAAGAACCTTCATTGAAGATACTTTCAAGTATAAGAGAACGAAGAGATCAGGTACAGCAGTTCCAATCTTCACCGACTTTACACGAATTGCAGGAGCGACTGCACAAAAGACGATGGAAGTCCCATGTGTAAGTGATATTGGATTTAACGTAAGAGCAGGATTCGGTGGAAGTGGTAGTACATACACAAGTGATTCGTATAATCCACCCGGAGCCGCAGCACCAAAGAATTGTTGCATTGGTATCAAGAATGAAGAGATGCCAAACTTTAGATTTGAAGGTTGTGTTGATCTCACTGGGGTTCAGTTGATTCTGGGAGATGCCTCTAGAAGGTTTGAGGAAACCGATCCATTAGAGGAACTTGACAAGTGTCAGAGATATTTTGAAAGAGGAAAGGTAATCATTGCCGGACTCGATTATGATGATAACTCCGCCGCTGATCCCGGTACAGACCAACTTGTTGAATATGAATACATGGTTGACGATGACATCTACGAGGTTCAGTGCTAAATATGACAGAGGTATACTCCATTGAGCAATAGTGCATACGAACAAAAATTAGGACACGGTGCTGATTCAGCCAGAATCAGAGATGTGTACGTTCGTGACGGTCATGGATTCTGGACCGGCGCTGCTGTTAGATGGAACTCATCATTAGACTCTTGGGATCTTGCCGATTCAAATAGTGTTACTGGAGCGGAGTCTGTTGGTATCGTTGAGGTACGAGACACTTATAGATTTGATGTCGTTCTCTCTGGATCCATTAACAGACTGTTCGAGGGATTGTTCTCTCCCGGTAAGGTATACTTCCTATCAAAAACTCCCGGCGTATTAACATCTGAACCTGAGATTGAATACGAAGAGGACAACAACTTCGTAGAAAAGGCAATGCTGATTACAACTGACTTGGTTACCAGTCAGAAGCCAAAGTCATACAGAGGATATGTTGTAAACTACCGAGGTGTGATTCCAGAAAAGGAAAGTTGTGCTTTATTCGCAGACAACATTCATCCGGTTGGAGTTGTTCAGCCTTTTGCCGGTTCGTTCCGACTAACTGGACCACTACGAAATGTGATTGGTCCTAACGGTCAGGTAAGTGAAATCCCATTTGGATGGCTAGAGTGTGATGGATCTTTCTACAGTAAGAACACATATAGCGATCTATTCGACGTAATTGGTTATACCTATGGATCTAATCTAGGAGGATCTCAATTTGCTGTCCCTGATATGAGAGACAGAACGGTCATTGGTGCATTGATCACGGGAGCAGATCAAAGAGGAGCGACCGGAGGAACTAAAAATATTGTTCTTGGATCCGGCACAGACTTAGCCAAGGGTGCGACTTTTGACGACACTATCATTGACGGAAACCTAGAACCATTCAGCAAAGTCAGGTGGATCGTTAGATGGAGAGATGAACCAGAGGTTATTTCTGCTTTTGGTTGTGGTGGACAAATCCCATTCAGAAACCATATTGATAATGGTTCGTTTGATATATGGCAAAGAGGAAACAGTTTTGTCACGGGACTAGAGAGCAAGTATACCGCAGATAGATGGTTCTATAATGTGGGACAATGCAGTGGTTCATCCAGTGATGGAACGGTCCACTTCAATGTGAACAGAGGGAACTTTGACTACAACCAAACAGTTGTCCCAGATTCACCAAACCACTATATGAATTTCAAAGGATACATTTCAGGATCCAACAACCAAGGATCCGAGTATGTAATCCTAGAACAAAGAATACCCGGAGTGAGAACTTTGGCTGGAAAGAAGGCAACACTTTCTTTCTGGATGAAGGGAACTGAGTCTGGTAGAATTGCAGTAAACCTAAAACAACACTTTGGTTATCAGGTTCAGTTGTGCAATTCGGAAAGCAGCACCGAGATGCCTCTAGCGGGTGATGGTTTCGCTGGTGACTTTTTCTCAGCGGTCAAACCACCATATGCGAGTGATGCAACAATCACAGTCACTGATAAAACCGGCGAAGGAAAGCAAAACTTAAGTCTTCGTAGTGCGAGTTCGTTTACTAAAAAATCAGTAGAGGCAAGAGAAGACGCTCTAGTAGGAAAGACCACCACAGGATTCTTTGCAAGTGCAGAGGTTTCACTTAAGCAAGAAGCCGCATCTTTCCAGGCAACTGCATCAAAGGGAAAGACCGCAGGAAACCCAGCGTCTATCGCCAAGAAGGGAAATGAACTAAGCGTTGCAAAGGATAGTGATCCAACAGTAAGCGTGGATAGTACTTTCCTTGAACCACCGGGGATACTTGGATCTGGAGTAAACAAAAGCGGATCTGGACCAATTGGCAACGAGAACAGTGATCGACCAGATGATGGCGATGACATCAGTGGTGGTGGTGCCAACCCCAACCCGTCACCAGCCGTGGGATTAGACTGCGGGTTCGGGTCCAGTTGCCAGGGTTGTCAATTTGACACTGATTTACCATGCGGACCGGGACTCAAAAAATTGTGTTGTCCTGCACAATGGTCAGCACAAAACAACGGTGATTGTGCTGATGCAAATTGCAGCACAAACTGTGTATGTGTAACGGAGGATTGCTTCGATTGCTTTGAAGATCAAGTAAATGGCGGCACTGCTATTTGCATCGGGTGTCCAACACCATGTGATTGTGCTGGTCCAATTCCACAGTCCCCATCACCATCACCATCCAATGATCCTACAGCAACACCAACACAAACACCGACCCCAACTCAAACTCAAACACCGACCCCTACGGTAACTCCATCTATCAGTGTATCGGTGACACCATCTCAGACCCCAACACCGTCTGCGACTCCAACGGTTACACCATCTGCTTCGGCAGAGTGGGGTGCGTGTTGTTCTTGCTTCTATTCTGGAGGATTAATTTATACGCAGTCGTGTAACGTGGTGGCTAACAAAGGAATCTGCGATCAAATTGCCACCAATCCCAATGTCACCACTACGTTCTACATTGGTCAAGAGTGTTCTAATGGTCAAGCCGGTGATTGTCCCGGTGCCCCTCCAGTGTGTGTCTCCCCAACACCAACCCCAACACCTACACAAACGCCCACTCAAACTGTAACTCCAACAGTAACTGCGACTCCAACAGTAACTCCATCGATCACGGTGTCTCCGACACAAACTCCAACTCAGACTCCTACGATTACCCCAACAGTTACTCCATCAGTGACTCCATCGATCACGGTGTCACCAAGTGTGACTCCTACGATCACTCCAACAATTACTCCAACGGTAACTCCATCGGTAACTCCTTCACCATCACTAACACCCACCGTTACTCCATCGGTTACGGCATCTGTAACACCTACCGTTACTCCATCAGTTAGTGCATCGGTAACACCATCTGTTACTCCATCAATCACAGTATCGGTGACTCCATCTGGAACACCAGAGGAATCACCAACACCAACTCCATCAGTGACTCCATCTATCACAGTGTCTCCATCGGTAACGCCATCTGTTACTCCGTCGATCACAGTATCGGTGACTCCATCCATCACTGTATCTCCATCGGTAACACCCACTGTAACTCCAACTCCAACACAAACGGTGACACCAACGGTAACTCCAACTGTAACACCTACAGTAACACCATCTATCACAGTGTCTCCATCGGTGACTCCAACGGTGACTCCATCAGTCACTGCTTCGGTAACTCCATCAATTACTGTTTCACCATCGGTGACTCCATCGATCACGGTAAGTCCCACTCAAACCCCAACACCAACAATCACTCCGACTTTAACTCCAACGCTGACTCCATCGGTTACTCCATCGGTTACTCCATCCATCACGGTAAGTCCGACTGTTACCCCATCGATCAGCGTATCTCCTTCAGTTACACCATCAGTGACTCCATCGATTACAATATCGATAACACCATCCATCACTCCGTCGATCACAACTTCAGTCACTCCATCAGTGACTCCATCGATTTCCGTGTCCCCATCCGTTACACCATCAGTGACTCCATCGATTAGCGTCAGTCCATCTGTAACACCAACGGTAACACCAACACCATCAGTAACTCCAACTGTCACACCGACGGCAACACTTACACCAACACCATCCCCCTCTGCAATTGCAACTGTTGAATGCAACGGATTCTTAACAGGACCAAGAGATTTCGCAAGAACTGGAACGTGTATATTCTCCAAGTGTCAGGGAAGCAGTCATATTTACTTTGACTATGAACTTGATGTGACTGAGGCAAGATGTTTGGCAAATAATGTGAGCAGTCACTTCTTCCCAACAAATGTTGTAGAAAAGTCTCAGATCGATTTCCACGTTTCACCAGACAGGTGCAGTCAAGCACAATACGTTGATATCACTACTGCGTGGACGAGATATGATTTGACGTTCGATGTTCCACAACTACAGGGTAAGGTAATCGGAAACTCAGGAAACGATTATCTTGGAATTCAGTTCTGGACACATGACTCCAATGGTTCGTGTTCAGTATCAACTCACCCCGGAACAACACACCCTGCGTCTCCAAGAAACAACGATCCAGGCACTGATGCGTGTCCAGATCCTGCAACATGTGAACCATGTGCTTTCACTAAGTTCCAACAAACACACTATGCAGGTACGATGAGTCTTGCTCAGGTTCAAATGGAGCAGGGACTTAAGTTCACCAAGTTCCACAGAGTGCCTGTTTCTAAGACAATGGAGCAATGTAAACGATTCTATGAATTATCAGAATGCAATCATGTAGAAGTATCTAAGCCATTCATCGGAGCAGTTTCGTCTGGTCTTATTGAAACTGTTCAGTTGCAGGAAGAGAAGAGAAAGAATCCTCAAGTTACGATCTATGATACTGTATATGACAATGCTTCTAATATCTCCCTTGCGAAAACAGAAATTACGTCTGACAAGTTCGTAGTAACCGCTGACGCTGGAGCCGGTAAAGGTAAGTCAGCAGCAGACTTTACATATGAGGCTGACGCTGAAGTGTATAGATATAACGAACAAGTAGCAGTTTTGGAGTAGCGTTTAAAGTATGAGTAATAGTGCCTATCCATATAGACAACACCTCGGCAGATCCGTAAAGGAGAGAGATGTAAACCGTGTGCAAAACGGTAAGACTCTTCAACACGGTGATGTTGTTCGTTGGCATTTAAGCACTAAGAAAGACGGAGACGGCTTCTGGACATTAGCAGACTCTAGACACATTTCATTCGCAGAGGTCATTGGTGTCGTAGAGGTAACAGACAAAAGATCTTCTCTTTGTAACATTGTCCTTTCCGGTGAAATCAAAAAGATCCCAACAGTAAAATCTGGTGTTGTTCACTTCCTATCAAACACACCGGGCCAGTTAACAGACACTCCACCAAGTGCGGCATCTGGAGTGGTAAAGCCTATTGTTCTCGGTCTAGAAGAAAGCAATCCACAGTACAATTCCGATGTTCCCAAAAAGGTACTCGGTGGTGAATCTAGACCTGCGTATGATATTGTTTTAAACTACGTCGGTCACACATACGATCCAAACTGTAGTATCAAAGTCGGAGAACTAATGCACGCGGGAACAGTAAGACCGTGGCTTGGTTCTGAGACAAATGTTCCTAATGGATGGTTGCTATGTGATGGATCATGTTACCATAAAGAAATTTATCCAGATCTGTTTTCGCAGATTGGATACACTTTTGGTACAGGGTATCCATCGTCAGATGGGCAACTAGGATCAGCGGAGCATCTAGAGTCCCTAATCCAAAGAGGTCAATCTACACATTGTCCTCCAATCACAATCTTTGATTGGGGTGACTGTGGTGGAGATGGAAACGCTGGATCTTGTAATTCGATTGAGTGTGGTGGGTTTATTTGCACCAGCAGTTCCTGCGATCAAGGCGGTTGCTGCTATGAATGCACCTATGTAGAAGCAGCAGACACATGCGATTGTCAACCGACACTATGTGTCAGAATTGACTGCCTTGCTGAAGATCCAAATATCGAAGAGTGTTTGTGTGATAAGGGATATATCAACCAAGACTTCTGTGTGGGTGGTAGTTCTTGTTGTTGTGATGGAACCATTAACTGTTGTGATGGAAGCGCCACTCCAGAGCATTGCTGCAACGGTAGACTTGGAGATCCATGTAACTGCAATGGTGCGTGTGCTGGAGATGCCGTTTGTTGCGAGGGAGAATGCACAAGACCAGAGGACTGCACAGAAGACCCTTGTGATTTTTGTGGTGATTTGGGTCAACCATGCTGTACATGTGATACTCTACCATGTCCATGCGGAACAGGTAACAACGGATGTCATGATGGTAACTTCTGTTGCCCAGATCCGCAAGGGGGGACGATTTGTCAATCAACTCCATGTGGTTCTGCGTCACCAACACCAACACCAACCGTAACACCAAGCATTTCAACATCAGTAACTCCTTCAATCACTCCTGATGCGTCTACATCACCATCACCAACAGTGACCCCATCGATCAGTGTTTCTACAAGTGTAACTCCTACACCAACTGTAACTCCCACTGTTACACCATCCAATCTGCCTGATGTTTTCTGTGTTCCAGATCTAAGACAAATGACGGTCAGGGGAACTCCAACCGACACAAGTGATTTCGGAAACCTAACAGGAAGTAATGTTGGAGCATTTGATCAAACAGATACTCCTCACGAAATTCAAAGCGGAAGCGGACACACAGAAACATTCGACAATAGATCTCCGTTTATTACTCTTCACTGGATCATTCGTGCAGACGAAAGAGGACAAGGTAGAGTTGAGGGAGATTGCTGTAAGGATATTCAAAACCCTGCACCGGCAAAAAATCTCATAACCAATGGCATGTTTAATGTTTGGCAGAGAGGAACCCAATTTGGTGGATCCGGTGGAGGATGGTCTGGAAACTCAGACAATGTAGAATTATGTCAAGCCGATTACACCGCAGACAGATGGGTATACGAAGGATGCAATGACAATGCGTTCACACTTAGAGTTGGTGGTGTAAGAAGAGTTCCGTTCTACGCACAAACTCAGCAAGAGGTCGAACAATATCCAGAGTACTACACAGAAGTTCAAGGTTATGCTGCCATTACAGGAAGAGGCCTTGACCCAGAGTCTTTCCAAGGATCATACTTTAACTTCCACCAAAAACTTGATGATGTTAGAAAAACATCAGGTGATCAATTAACTCTTAGTTTCTGGGCAAGAGGATCTGTTGATGGCAATATCACCGTAAACTTTGTTCAGGATTTCGGAAAGCATCCTCAAGGTGCAGTCACTCCAATTGATTTCTTTAGATCTGGTGACGGTGTTGTATATGATGTAACTGATACGGAAGAATCAAATAGAACTTTCCTCCGCGAACGGGATGGGGACATTGACCTAGAGGCTTGTAATCGAGTCAACTGTAGCCGCGACTGCGTGGGTAGTGGTGAGATCATCAACAACCCCGAGGGTGCGGACTATGCACTATGTTATGCGTGCTGTGGATGTGGTATCTTTAATTGTGCTTCTAATCCTTGCGTTGCAGGTGATGTTGATTGTATCAACGCTTTCAATGCCTGTTGTGGTCCAACTTTGTCTGGTCCTGTTGTCGAATCCGCAACACCAGCACCAGAATCCGCATCACCAGCACCAGCATCTGCATCTGCATCTCCACCACCAGCATCGGCATCAGGATCACCAGAACCGGGTTCATCTGCATCTGCATCTCCACCACCACCATCCTCCTCCGTAACACAAACACCAACGGTCACTCCCACAGTTACACCGACACCAACCGTTACACCGACTCTTACACCTACACCAACGGTGACTCCGACAACAACGGTGACTCCGACACCTTCAGTAACACCGCAACCAAATCCATGTCAAGGTATGCCAGGTAGGTGCGGAACTATTGAAGACTTTGGACTTTGTATTAGTAAGGATAACCTCACAGGTCCAGACTTCTCAGAAGAAATTACTAGATTCGTATGTACAGATAGCCTAACGAAGTCTGCTTGCGATGCACTAAATGGATTGATGCAGCCCGGTGCAATGTGTGTTCTTGCTGATTTTGATCCAGACCTTGGTGTATCGGAAAGCGTATGTTCTCCGGCGTTTGAAATTCCAGTTACAACGGAGTGGGACTTCTATGAAATCACACTAAGCATTCCATCGACCGCAAGTAAAGTAATCGGAACGGATTCTTTCCTTGGAATATACTTCTATACATGGAATGTCCCTGACTTTAGATGCTTCGAGTCTGGTGAGAGACTTGGAGGAGAAGACGGATTAATCGACGACGATGCCTTCTTCCGAAACACCGGAGATGACACAAACCCAGAAGTCATTGAATGTGCCACTGTTCGGTGTGATAGATGCGATAACCCATGCACCACCATACCATGTCCACCCGGACAACCTACAGTAAGAGAATGCTTAGAGTGTTGTTCTGGTGGTGGTGTCACCCCAGGCCCGGGTGTATCATCAACACCGGCTGCGTCTTCATCACCGGATCCATCTTCATCACCGGATCCATCTTCATCACCGGATCCATCTTCATCACCGGATCCATCACCATCGCCCCCGGTTCCGAGTCCAACCCAAACACAAACACCAACGGTCACTCCCACAGTTACACCATCAGTGACTCCATCTATCAGTGTATCGGTTACACCAACAGTAACACCAACACAGACACAAACACCAACACAAACACCATCAGTGACTCCAACCGTTACACCAACCGTGACTCCATCGGTCACTGTGACTGCGACTCCATCGGGAACACCAGAAGAATCACCAACACCATCACCATCGGTGACTCCATCGATTTCTGTTTCGCCAAGTGTAACACCATCACCATCGGTGACTCCATCTATTAGTGTATCAATAAGCACATCGGTTACACCATCACCATCGGTGACTCCATCTATCAGTGTATCGGTAACACCAACGGTCACTCCTACCGTAACTCAGACTGTAACGCCAACTATCACTCCAACCGTTACACCGTCAATTTCGGTGAGTACATCGGTGACACCCACAGTAACACCGACTGTTACATCAACGGTAACCGCAACACCAACGGTTACGCCCACCGTAACACCAACGGTTACGCCCACTCCATCGGTTACACCAACGGTTACACCTACTCCATCAGTTACACCTTCAAATTCACCAACACCTGCATTCCCAGACTTGGATTGCTACTGTCACTGTAACGATGTAGAAACTCGTTACGAGGGTGTGTTGTCTCTTTCAAATATTCAACTGGAAAGAGGAGCCGATGCAACTGAATTTATTCAAGAAGACTATGATGAAACACTGTCCAAGTGTCAGCGATTCTATGAAACAGGAACCATCAAGCAGACAACACTATTGACTGGAAACAGTAGAACTTTTGCCTTTGCCGAGAACATTCACTTTAAGGAAACCAAGAGGGAAGTTCCCACAATTACGACGACACGGGTATCAAACTCTGGAACCGGAACATTTGGATCTGAAACAGTGAACTCTGCATACATAAATGATAGAGGATTCCTCTGCACAACTTCAGTGGATAACTCGGAAAAGGTCGCAGGAAAGCACGCTTTGGAATTTAACTGGGTGGCTGACAGTGAATTGCCTGTTGGATGGAATAACCAAATCGCACCATCACATTTCACAAATGAGGCGAGACAGGACGGAGAATCTTAAAGGGAAACTAAATGGCTAATAACTACAGTGCAATCAGAATTCCAATCCCCGGAAACGTCATCGATACTCCCAACGCGGCGAACGGGGATCTGTTGGTATTTTCCAACGGCAAGTATCAAAACTTCAAACCCCTAATCGTTGACCTCCGACCATATACGGGACAAATGGGTCTGGACTTTAGAACCTCAATCGCAAATGGTGGTTCATATGAAGAAGCAACCAAGAGGGGTATGTTTCTTTACAACGACAACACAACTCAAAAGAATGCTCACTTAGTCATCGGTGGAAACTTCCCCGGTGATCCTTCGTTTGCTAGAGACAATGCAGTTCTAGATGTTAGAGGAAGCATTTCAATCGGAGCAACAGGATCAACTAATGTTGTCCACCCAGACGGAGCGTTACGTCCAGATACCTCATTAGGTTACTTCTTCTCCACCTTAGATTCTAAGGGAGTAATCACATACAGATCTCTGTTTGGTGCCGGGGTAACAGGTGGAAACTTCATTACGGTTTCTAAAAACACCCTCACTTTAAACACAGGTGGACTAAACGCAGATGGAGCCTTGTTTAGTTCTGGAACTGGTATTAGTATTAACAGTGGAACGATTAGCCAAACTAACACTTACAGACCATTCCTAATCAGCGATAACAAAATCACTCAGGATGTAACATCAACAAGCGGAACAGCAGTCGATGTTCTAATTACAGGTGCAGGTACGGCAATGGCTGGTTACCTATCAGCACTGAAAGTTCCTTATGGTAATGTCATGGCTGCCAACCTCATCGCTAGAAGTGGTGCAGGTGTTTCTGGTGCTGTTCGTGCCGCAAACGTAATCAGTGAATTCTGCACAATTCTTGAGGCAAATTTCCCAACGTCTGCAATTGGTGGAAAGTTTATCTCAGACAACTACAGTGCTAGTTCGACAGCCGCTATTTCAGGAATTACTAGAAA
>MDTG01182027.1_pt1 | contig 16742 bp, 14 predicted proteins | sample 811421 | NCBI WGS metagenome assembly MDTG01 (sample SAMN05326645, study PRJNA326480) | marine metagenome | isolation source: seawater | place: Pacific Ocean: South East | collected 2011
ATTCTTTAAAATCATACGGTAAGCAACTTCAAGAAAAACTTCCCAATCATCAAGTTTATAATTGGGGAGAAATCGTTCCAGAAATTGAAAATGGTATAGAAATGACTGATCAGGTAATGTTTGTTTTCATGTTTATTATCTGGATAGCATTATCCCTTGGAATAGTGAATACAATGCTTATGAGTATTTTGGAAAGAACGCGAGAATTAGGAATGCTTATGGCTATTGGAATGGGTAGGTGGAAAATAGTGCAAATGATATTTTTTGAAACATCTATTTTAACTCTGATAGGCGTTCCACTTGGAATACTTTTAACAATAGTTACGGTTGGTCATTTTGGGGATGCAGGTATTGATTTATCTATAGCAAATGCAGCCCTAGAAGATTTTGGTTATTCAACGATGATATACCCTAGAGTAAAGGTAACTTTTTATTATCAAGTTATTTTTCAGGTGATACTTGTTAGTTTTGTCTCAACTATTTTTCCGGTTATAAGAGCACTCCGATTAAAACCTATCGAATCCTTATATAAAACTTAAATTATGAATGTAGTAGAAACCAAAGATTTACAAAAAATATATAGTGATGCTGATGTAGAGGTAAGGGCAGTAGATGGTGTTACATTAAATGTAAAGGAGGGCGAGTTTACTGCTATAGTTGGTCCCTCAGGGTCGGGTAAAACCACCTTGTTAAATATTATTGGTGGATTGGACGAACCAAATCAGGGGAGTGTCAAAGTTGCTTCTAGAGAGCTTACACTGATGTCTAAAAGTGAATTAATTGATTTTCGTTTGCAAAATATTGGATTTGTTTTTCAAAGCTACAATTTAATTCCTGTGCTTACAGCCTATGAAAATATAGAATTCGTAATGTTGCTTCAAAATAGAAGTTCTAAGGAAAGAAAAGATAGGGTTGAAGAATTATTAGAAGCAGTTGGAATTGGAGAAAAATCGAATAAACGTCCGTATCAATTGAGTGGCGGTCAGCAGCAACGCGTAGCAGTAGCAAGAGCTTTAGCACCGAAACCTAAGTTTATTTTGGCGGATGAGCCTACTGCGAATCTGGATTCTAAATCTACAACTAGGTTACTCGATATCATGGAACAGTTAAATTTGAAAGAGGGAATTACATTTTTATTTTCAACTCACGATCAAAGGGTGATTGATAGAGCTCGAAGAGTAGTTACATTAACTGATGGAAAAATAAATGGAGATAAAATCATAAATGGGTAAACTACTAATAATTATATTTTCTCTTTTTACATTGGTTGGATTTTCTCAATCTGATTCATCTTCTTTTTGGAAAGAGCATACTGAATTCAATGGATATATTAAATTTATGCAGACGTTTTCTGGTGATCAAGATGGCAATATCTATGATCAGTCTCTATGGCATAATCGATTTAACAGTAAATTTTTTAAACAGACGAAAAACGGAGAGAATGAATTTTTTTTAGAACTCAGAAATAGACTATTTTATGGAGAGGCAATTCAAACCAATTCCCAAATTAAGGAAATATTGGATGTTGATATGGGAATTGTTGATTTATCCTTCGTTTCAGGAGAGTCAAATAGATTTTTATACAGTAGTATTATAGATCGTTTATGGTACAAAGGTTCATTCAAAGATTGGGAATGGAGTATGGGTCGACAGCGCTTGAACTGGGGGATTAATAGTTATTGGAATTCAAATGATTTATTTAATGCTTTTACATTTACAGATTTCGATTACGAGGAAAGGCCAGGTGCTGATGCGATCAGGATTCAAAAATATTTTAAAAATGGAATAAATGTAGAGTTAGCAGGTTCGGTTAATTCTGATACTGCTTTCATCGGAGCCACAAGATTAAGTTGGAATAAATGGAATTATGATTTTCAAGTCTTAGCGGGTAAATATTATAATGATTATGTTATTGGTTGCGGATGGGCTGGAGGGATTAAAAGGTGGGGTTTCAAAGGTGAATCCTCTTATTTTATCAACTCTTATGATATTACCAATACGGTTGGGAGTTTATCAGTTTCAGGAGAATATATTTTATCGGGAAATAAATTTATGGGTTTAGGATTACTTTATTCATCGAGCGGAGTAGTAGGAAATACGGACATATCATCTAGTTTTCTTGCGTTTCAAACATCAGCAAAATCACTTATGCCGTCCCGATGGTCAGCTATGACTACTTTGGTTGGTGAATTAAATGGTTTAACCAGTTACGCATTGATTCTAGTTTACATGCCCGGGGTTGATTTTGGATTACTTATGCCATCAATAACTCGGTCGGTAGCTCAAAATTTTGATTTGTCATTTCATATGATCAGCATAGGTGGTAAATTGAACAATCAGAATACTTTTTTGGCGACTGGTTTCGTTCGATTGAAATGGAGTTTTTAAATTATTAAGTCTCCCGATTTATATTAACTTTACAGGCGTAAACAAAGAAAAAAATGACAAAATATACTTTTACTAAATCCTCTAAAAATTTTTTAGAATCCTATTTAAATAACCCCTCACCAACTGGTTTTGAAGCAGACGGTCAAAAAATATGGTTGGATTATGTAAAACCTTACGTTGATGATTACATAATTGATACTTATGGTACAGTAGCTGCGGTAATTAATCCAAAGGCAGAGTATAAAGTTGTTATAGAAGCACACGCAGATGAGATTTCATGGTTTGTTCATTACATTACCAGTGAAGGATATATCTATGTAAGGAAAAATGGAGGTTCAGATCATCAGATTGCCCCATCAAAAAGAGTGCATATTCACACAGAAAATAAAGTTGTAGAAGCTATTTTTGGATGGCCTGCAATTCATACAAGGCATGGTGGTAAAGAAGAATCTCCTTCTTTGAAAAATATTTGCTTAGATGTTGGTGCAAAAGATAAAGATGAAGTTTTGAAAATGGGTATTCAAGTTGGAGATGTAATCACTTACCCTGACCCATTAACTGTTTTAAATAATCGATGGTATGTAGGTCGAGCCTTAGATAACAGAATAGGAGGGTTTATGATTGCTGAGGTAGCTCGTATGTTGCACAAAAACAAAAAGAAACTTCCTTTTGGTTTGTATATTGTTAACGCAGTACAGGAGGAGGTGGGTTTAAGAGGAGCTCAAATGATTACCCACACAATTAAACCTAATGTAGCTATTGTGACGGATGTATGTCATGATACCTCAACCCCAAAAATTGACAAGATAATACAAGGTGACATTAAAGGGGGTTTAGGCCCCTGCATTCCTACTGGTCCTGCCATCCAAAACAATTTGTTAAAACTTATTAAAAAAGCGGCTAAGGATAATAAAATCCCTTACCAAAATGCTGCAGTATCAAGAGCTACAGGAACAGATACAGATGCTTTTGCATACAGTAATGGTGGTGTTGCTTCAGCACTTATTTCACTTCCTTTAAAATATATGCATACTACTGTTGAATCTGCCCATAAAGATGATATTGGAAATGTTATTAAACTTATATACAGCTCAATTACGAGCATCGAGGATAATCAAGATTTTAGATATTTTAAATAAAAAAAAGGCTGAATCAAAAACTCAGCCTTTTCTTATTTAAATTGAATTTTAGTTTTTAACTCTTTTCAAGAGCATTTCCTATATCCTCTAGAATATCATCTATATGTTCAATTCCAATAGATAATCTAACCAAACCAGGTGTAACTCCCGCAGAAATTTGTTCTTCGGGACTTAATTGCTCATGAGTTGTTGAGGATGGATGAATTGCTAAAGTTTTAGCATCACCAACATTAGCCAAATGAGATACAAGACTTAATGATGAGATAAAAGTCTGACCAGACTCTTTTCCACCTTTTAACTCAAACGTTAATACCCCACCAGAACCTTTAGGGAAGTATTTTTGAGCACGCTCATTATATTTATTGTATTGTAAAGAAGGGTAATTAACTGATTCTACTTTTTCATGATTTGCTAAATATTTTGCAATATGTAAAGTATTTTCAACAGTTCTTTCCATTCTTAACGATAGAGTTTCTAATCCCTGAAGTAGCTGGAAAGCATTTAAAGGACTCAAAGAGGGACCGTAGCTTCTTAAACCATCCACTCTTAATTTTATAGCAAAAGCGACATTTGGCAAACCTAAAGGATTATTGTCTCCAAAAACTTCCCAAAATTTAAGTCCATGGTATCCTTCATTGGGCTCTGAAAACAGAGGAAACTTTCCATTACCCCAGTTAAAATTACCACCGTCTATCACTACCCCACCGATTGAGGTTCCATGTCCGCCAATCCATTTTGTAGCAGATTCAACAATAACATTAGCTCCTAATTCAAATGGTTTACACAGATATCCACCGGCACCAAATGTGTTATCAACAATTAAAGGAATATTGTTTCGCTTTGCAACTTCAGCAATTTCTTCAAAATCTAAAATTCTAAGTTGTGGGTTACTTAGAGCTTCAATATAAATTGCTTTCGTATTTTCATCAATTGCTGCTTCAAAATCGCTGGCCTCATCTGAATCAACAAATTTACATTTTATACCAATTCTTTTAAAGGCAACTTTAAATTGGTTGTATGTTCCGCCATATAATGCAGAACTCGCTACAAAATTATCACCTGCTTCCAAAATATTACTTATTGCTAAGAATTGAGCAGATTGACCAGATGCAGTTGCAACAGCCATTACCCCGCCTTCCAATGCAGCAACTCTTTTTTCGAAAACATCCGTTGTTGGGTTCATTATTCGAGTATATATATTCCCAAATTCTTTCAAACCGAAAAGGTTTGCAGCGTGTTCAGCACTATCAAATACAAACGATGTAGTTTGATGAATAGGAACTGCTCTTGATTTCGCGGAATCTATGTCCTGTCCCGCATGTAGTTGTAAAGTTTCAAATTTCATTGTAAATTATATTCAAGTTAGTATTGTTAGATTTGAGAAAAATTTCCGTCTCAAATTCACATTTAAAAAATCTGGATGAAGTTAAGAAATTTTGATAGACAACCTCCTTAATTATTTAATTTTTTAATAGAAAAAAACAATATACGTATATTTTAAATAGGATTAAGTTTAGTTTTTTGTTGAGCTATTTTTTTTTAAGCAGGTTTTAAAATGCTATTTTCCATGAAAATTCATCAATTTTTAATATGTAAATCCCTTTTGATAAAGCAGGAAGTTTAAATTGACTTCCAGTCATAAAATCGGTGAATATTAATTTGCCCTCAATATTAAATAATTGAATTTCTTCATCAACTAACCTTTGGTTTAGTAAAATTAATCCGTCGTGAGTAATTGAATAATCTAATTGTGATTTATTTGTTATTGTAAAGCTTTTATTTTCACAATCCTCTATTACAAACCCGCGATTACAAGCCAACCAGTGAATTATTCCTGAATTCTCTGAATTATATAGTAATGTGTCCGCTTTCATAATTTGTTCAATTGCATTTGAGAAGTTCATATTTGGGTACCAACTATAAACTGATTGAAGTATTATTCTATCCGCAACGGAATCTTTTATGTGTTCTCGAATATCCATTAACATTGCTGCAAATACTTCACCATCTTTATATTTATTTCCATCTAGTCCATCGCTATATTTTCTATCATGATCAATTGATCGACCTTCCCAAAACTCATTGTGTCCATCCCAGTTAAATAATTTTTTATAGCTGTTTTCATTTAACATTCTCGAGTATACCGCTGCCCAGTAATCACAGAAACCTTCTTCCATTGCTGACCTCTCATAGCCTATTAATGTTCCAGGTGCTGCAGAGTGAGAAACAGCATGAGAATATTCGTGAATTAAAACGTCAGCATCTTCCGCGTCATCAACTCCTCCTTGACCAAAATTTAATCTTGGCGGGTTAGTAGAGCTTACAAATTCTGAATTATCATTTCCGTTTAAGGCATAAACATCAACAGCAATTTGATAATTCATAATATCTTTAAAGCCAACATAATCTTTTATGTAGTCAGCAAATCTTGAAATGTGATATAGTGTATTTACTTCTTCAAATCCTATTTCGGAACGATTAAAGCTAAATATTGAATCTGTTTTGACTGTTGGTTGAATATCTGGAGTACTTTGATTTACAATTTTTAGATGCTTGTTTTCTAAAAAGAAGGTATTATTATCAAATGAAGCTGATAATTTGACATCTTTGAGTTCATTATTTAAATAATTATTTGTTTCATCATTATTATCTGTAAAATAGCCACCATATTCTTTATTAGCACTAGACAGAGGGTCGGGATAGAATACTGCACCCAAAATAGTTGTGTCCTTTAAATTAAAATTGTGTTTTAAATGATGAATGGTTATATCATTGCTTCTATATAAAGTGTAGCTTTTTCCTTTTGTATCAATTATTGTCGCTGCGGATACGGGTATCAGTCTCCCTTGATCGTTTAGGAATCCAGATTCTAATTTTAAAATGGTATCTGAAAAACGAAATTCTCGATTTATCGGTTTTAACTCTATATCTGTGTAAAAACTTTGAACGTTACCATTAAAAATATTTTGCTTTAAAAATTGATTAAAAACAGGAGAGCCGTCAAAAAGCGGGTGATACAAATTATGACTACCTATTAAACTTTTGGTGGAGTAAATGAGCTTATATTTTTGTCCAAAAGAAAAGATTGAAATTATAAAGGTAATTAGAAAAGCGAATGTCTTCATCTCTCAAAAATAGAGTCTTAAATAATATTAATAATAATTAATTTAACTTTTTTCATCTCATTTTGGATTAGGTAATCGTTGAGGCAACAAAATAATTTTAAAAGGTATCATAAAACGAAATGAATAGAATGGCTAGTATGGAACATAATAAAGCCAGACTCTTTTTCTTTGATAGTTTTTCTTGAAATAATACAATGGAAAATAAAGTTGAAGAAAGTATGACTCCCATGTTTGCAATTGCAAATACACTGGATGAGGGTAGGTCGTTTAAACTGTCTAGCAAAAAATACATCGAGAAATAGTTTGGAATCCCCAAAATTATTCCTCCAATTAAGTCTTTTTTTGAAGGGTTATTTTTTCCATTTTTAATGCGCAAAAGCAAAATGATTACGCCAAAAATAAATGCAAAAAAGAAAAGATATCCAAAAAAGATGCTCGTATCAGATGGACCAATTAAAAATTTTTGAGAATAACTCAACAATATTTCTAAAAATCCACCACCGAAAAATAGAATAAGTAGGACGAAATAGGTTTTTATTTTAGGGAATTTTCTTCTATTTTCAGCAGATAAAATAATTGAAGCTATGGCAACAGAAAATCCGATTATTTTCAAGTAGCTCCATGGTTCCTCAAAAAATAAAATACCCATTATGGTTGGAAATATAAATGTTATTTTATTAGCTATTGTTGTTGTTGAGATGTCAATTTTTTGACTTGAATAAGCCATTACTTGGAAGAGCATTACAAATAAAAATCCGAGTAAAATGATTATTGGGAACCAGGGTTGATTGATAGCATAAGAAATCGGTTTTGTTTCCTCAGGAATAATGAATGCCAGTCCTGATGCAACCATATAATTCATCACAATGGCATTTATAGATACTACCTTGTATTTTTCAAAAAATTTGAAAATGGTGAATAAGATTGACGTCGCAAGTATTGATAGAATTAGGCTTATACTCATCGATTATTGTATACAATTAGTTCGTCTTCTCCTATTTTCCTGCTTAATGATGGGTTACTAAGTATTTGTGGAGCTGTTATTCCATCGTTGAATATAACGTCCCCAATAAGAGTATGCGCTTCATCCCATAAATTCAAACTAATAAACTGGTTTAAAGTATTTGCACCACCTTCAACAATAACAGAATGAATATCCCTTTTAGCTAAATTTTGTAAAATCGATATCAAAGATCCATCAAACAGAATCCATTCCTTATTTTCCGCTTTCTTTTCCAATTTTTTGTTAAATATTAGAGTGGGTAAATTATCTTTCAGAATATTCAGATTTTTGTTAACTAAAGGTTGTGAGGCAATTATTACGCGTAAGGGAGATTTACCAACTAAACCTCTAGTAGTTAGTTTTGGATTGTCAGTTTTTATAGTGTTGGCTCCCACCAAGATGGCTTGTTCGCAGGCTCTCTGTTGATGAACGTATTCAATACTTTTTTCTCCAGTAATCCAATTGCTTTTTCCATTTGTAATATCTTTTGGTGTTCTTGAAATAAAACCGTCTTTAGATTGAGCCCATTTTAAAATAATGTAAGGCAGTCCCTGCGCATGAAATTTATGAAATCGCTTATTAAGCTCTAAACATTTTTTTTGCTTGATACCTACCTCTACTTTAATTCCAGCACTTTTTAGTTTTTCTATTCCTTTTCCTGCTACTTTACTATGATTGTCAATTGTGCCAATAATTACATGAGGAATTCCTTTTCTTATGATTAAATCGGAACAAGGAGGTGTTTTTCCATAGTGGGAGCAGGGTTCTAAATTAATGTACATTCTACTTTTTTTCAGAAGAGTTGAGTCTTTGACTGAATTAATAGCATTGACCTCTGCATGTGCTGAGCCATATTTTTCATGATATCCCTTACCAATAATAATTTCATCGAACACAATAACAGATCCTACCATAGGATTTGGCGCTACATTTCCTTTTCCCATTTCAGCCAATTCGAGGCAAATATTCATGTAGTAATCGTGATTCATGATATTAAGGTAAAAAGTAAATGATAAAAGTTTGAGACAGACAAACCAAATTAAAATAAATTAATTCAATTTGAATCATTTGTTTCTACTTATAATTGTTTTAAATCAGAGGATTTTTCTCTTGTATTACTTCTTCGTTTTGGTCTTGACTTCCCCCTCTTTTTTGCATTAATGTATCTTCTTTGAACATATTTTTTACGGAATGAGGAATTTTCAAAAAATAACATGGAAACTCCTATTCCTATATGGTTGCTAAAAATATCAGGCATATACATATAATCTACATACAGTCGATATCTATTGAAATCATAATTCATTATTGCTCCAAACATCATACTTTCCTCTCTTTTCCAATCAAATACTAGAGATGGACCCGGCAGAAAAAATTTTCTTTGCCAGTATCCGTAGTCAAATCCAGTTTGGACGGATAGATATATTTTTTTGAATTTGTAAGGTATAAATTCCACATTAAATTTTGCTCTTGCTTCATTGTAGGCTTCTTCAGGATTTTGAAATTGCTCAGGAAATAAACTCGCTTGCATAACAAATTTTGCATGGCTTCCAAGAGGCAGATTAATTTTACCATTTAGACCAGTATATTGGTCCTCAACTGAATATAAAAAACCTCCGCTTAAACTAAACCATTCGTAGCTTATGTCGATAGGTTGTCCTTTTGCATTGAAACAGATAACTATAATTATTATACAAAATAGTTTTTTCATTACTATTCAAAAGTGTCGTATGCCTCAATTATTTTTTTAACTAGTTTGTGTCTTATAATATCTTTGCCGTCTAATTGAACAAAAGAAATGCCAGGAATATTTTTTAAGATATCCACAGAACTTATTAATCCCGATATTTGCTTTTTGGGCAAGTCAATTTGTGTAATATCTCCAGTAACAATAAACTTTGCAGATTTTCCCATCCTGGTTAGAAACATTCTAAATTGTCCTTCTGTAGCATTTTGCGCTTCATCCATGATACAATAAGCTTTATCCAGGGTACGTCCTCTCATAAATGCTAGAGGAGCAACCTCAATAACACCAGTTTCTAAAAAACCACTTAGTTTCTCAGCCGGAATCATATCTCGCAAAGCATCATAGAGAGGTTGCATATATGGATCTAATTTTTCTTTTAAATCTCCGGGTAAAAATCCAAGATTTTCTCCAGCCTCAACTGCTGGCCTTGTCAGTATTATTCGTTTTACGTGTTTGTTTTTAAGCGCTTGAACGGCAAGAGCAACAGCAGTATATGTTTTTCCAGTCCCCGCGGGTCCAATAGCAAACAAGAGGTCGTTTTTGTTCATTGACGCAACCATTTTTCTTTGATTTGAGGTTTGAGCCTTAATGACTTTTCCTCCAACACCATGAAGAATGATTTCACCACCAGAAGTGTCTTGAATTAATTTTTCAGCATCATCTTCCATCAATCGCTCCAATTGATTCTCAGTGAGTGCACCGTACCTTACTATGTGGGAGACAAATAAATCTAATTTATTGGTCAATTCAAGAATATCTCTCTTGTTACCATTAATTTTTAAGTTATTCCCCCGAACTACTATCTTTAGTTTGGGGAACAACTTTATAATTTGCTTAATTCTCTGATTGTTTGCTCCAAATAATAATAATGGGTCAATTTCCTTAATTATGTAATTCTCTTCCAAGTAACATTTCTTTACTCCTCAAATATACGGAATTATGGTATTTAGGATTCTAAATAAAAAATAGAATTATTAATGCAAAGAAAGAGAGCATGGAATATATAACCACTCTTTTTGTATAAGTCCAATCGTTGACTAAATCTTGATCATTCATTTCTATAAATGGAATCTTTTCATTGAAAAGCGAGGCTACATTAATTGAATTTCCTTTTAGGCCATTTGGACGTTCACAAGCTTGTTGAAAAAGTTTTGAGTTGAATTTTTTTATTTTTCGTGAAAAACTACTAATACTTACAAATTGAAGCACGAACAATGGAATTGTAACAAAAAAACAGTACAAATAAATACTTGAAAAAGGAATTAAATAATTCAATGATGTATTAAATAATATTCCCAGCATCAAGGAAATAAAAAAGAAACCGTTTAGAATGACTAGCTTTAAATTCATAAGTCAAAATAAAAAGCCTCTAGCAATTTCGCTAGAGGCTTTTACTAATAGTTTATTCAATTACTTGGAGATATTTACTGTCTTAGTAATAATACTTTCACCAGATTTAATCTTAATGTAGTATAAACCATTTGCAAGTTCACTAGCATCAAAAGCAATGTTTTGTGTACCGCTTATGTTTCCAAGATTTTGAGCATTAACTAACGCTCCAACTGAATTGAGAATTAAAATCTCAACTTTATTGTTTGATACAACATCGAACGCAACATTAAAGTGAGTCGATGCAGGAGATGGATAAACATTTACAGAGCTAGCTGAAATAATCTCCGTTGAATTTACATTTACATCAACATCAAAATCAACTTCTACTTGTGTTTCATTTGAGTTATCATCACTAGCAGAGACTTTTAATGTATAGTCGTCACCAACCTCAGTGGGTGTCCAAGAAGCTGTGTAGGTATTCCCATCTTTGGTCGTTGGTAAAGTTGCAACTAAAGTAGCTCCTTTATATATCTCTAGACTAACAGAAGTAACCGCACTCTCGTCAGTAACTGTCGCTTCAAAATTTATCTCATTGCCATTGAGGAATGTAGAGTTACTTGTGGGACTTGTTACTGTGATGGATGGCGGACCACAACTAACCACTGATGCAGTAGCAGAAGTTCTCCCACAGGACGCATTTGCACCTGTTTCAAGTTTCCAGTTGACAAACGGACCATATGCGGACCAATATGCTTGACCTTCGTCACCAACGTTAAAGCTTGGATAGCTTCCACTTGCATCGCTAGCTTGAAATGTTGACCCTTTCAATGTAAAAACTCCACTCTCGTTATCTTCCTGCGTAGTGTTATTTATAAGTACGTATCCCTGTTCGTCACCAGTTTCTGGTTCAACATAAATTAAGTATGTTCCTGGAGCTAATTGCGCATTGACATCAAAATCAAAATAATTTATAGTGTATTGACCAGCACTAGCATCTGCCGCAACAGTAAAAGGACCAATTTCATCTACATCCGAAAAATTAGGAGCATTTGAAGCATCGATTATTTTCGTTGTGAATGTTATACCAGCGTCAGCTTTAACCATTAGTCGCAAAGATTTTAGTGTTAAGTCTTTCTCAACAACTAACATTTGAGCACATCTCGCGGTGTATTCTTGACCAGCCAATGACCAATACATACCTTCTTCAATACTCAAAATTGATGAGTTATAGGATACAACTCCATCAGATGCTTCTTCTACGTATACAGTTGTACTCTGAGGGAAGGTTGCTGTGTATGAGGTTCCTGTGTGAAGTAGGCTTCCTGCAGTTTCTTCATCATACCATTTGTATGTTTTTCCACCAACAGGACTGTTTACAGAAAGAGTTAAGTCTTCGTCGTTACAACCTGAAGCTCCAGTTGTGGTAACCGAAGAGCCAGAGACAATTATTATTTCGTCTTCCTTTGTACAACTTCCATTTGTAATAGAAACTTTATAAGTACCAGCATCAGATACTTCTAGGGTTGTTCCTGAACCGATGGAACTTCCTCCGTCTTTTGTCCAGGTAAACGTAAGTCCGCTTCCAGTGACTCCGGGGTCAAGTGTTACAGAATTAGGAGCGCATACTCCTTTGTCAGGTCCTAGGTTGGGCTTAGCTATTGGACATACTAAGTTGACTTTATCGTCGATAGCATCTAGTAAAGAATAATCTCCTTCTGCTCTGTCTTGCCCGATGTCCCAGATAAGGATTCCCAAAGCTCCTTTCTCAACAGCCAAGTCTATTTTAGCTTCTAAAGTAGTTTTCCCATTGTAATACCAAGTTCCAGATTGATCTGAGCTATAATTTGTTGCAGCATTACCTGTTAGGTTGTTATATTCTATCTCACCTGTTCTTCCAGAATTTCTTCCATAGAAGGGCACACCTAATAGCATTTCATCATAATCCATTCCTTGTGTGTTCCATCCCTCCATACAGTCCTCTGCATTTGCAAGGCTAGAGTGATTAACATTGTAGACGGCAGTGTTAGGAAAGTCATACGCCATAACGTGCCATTCATCCACTAAATGATCTTTAGAACCAAACAAATCTGAAGAAAGATATTGCATGTGATTAACGGTTCCTTTAGTTTCACCTCCAACAGCTACGGAGACTTTTATGTTCGGATTAGTAGAGGCATTTATTTTTGATTCAATAGCTTCCAAAAGAAGAACGTGGTTAGCGACTTGTGTTCCAGGGTCAGGAAATTCCCAGTCGACAGAAATTCCGTAAACTCCATGAGTGATACAGAAATCTACGAGATCTTGAGCAAGAGCATTTCTATATGTCACGTTTGCGGAAACGTCGTTTAAACGATTATCTCTGTAGTGATTGTCGTCTGCACCACCAAGCGCGATCCAAAGATTCGTACCATTATTAGAACAACCGTCTTTGATTATAGTGAATTTTGTCATGTCGAATCCAAAAACAACATCTGAACTGTACCCACTGGTTTTTAATGTTCCGTTTGAGTTTGGATTAATAAAAGAGTAGGCTATATCGGTTAACTTATCGTACTGAATACCAGTTGTTGACCGATATTGAGGGAAATAACCAAGAACTCTTACATTTTGGGCTTGCAAGCTGAATAATGTTGCAACTGTAAAAAATACTCCGAGTAGTCTTTTTTTCATAGTAATTAGGTTTTAAATTTTTTGAATTAAAGCGCTTAAAATTTGTAATGGTAGGTTTTTAAGCGAACGAAAGATAAAGAAAAAAATGGCTATTAAAGAATTATTAACTGTTTTTCGATAGTTTTTGTGTGTACTTTTAACAAAAGTCAAAAATACAATTGTATGAATAATTTGAAAATTAAATCGAATAAAAATATTGCTCTTGTCGCTCACGATAATAAAAAAAAGGAACTAGTGAGTTGGGTACTGAAACATCAAAATGTGTTGAAAAACCACTTATTTTTTGCGACTGGGACAACTGGACGTTTAATTGGTGAACAAACAGATTTAATAGTAACTTGTTTGCAATCGGGACCACTTGGAGGTGACCAGCAAATAGGCGCTAAAATATCGGAAAATAAAATTGATGTGTTGATTTTTTTCTGGGATCCTTTAGAGGCTCAGCCTCATGATCCTGATGTAAAGGCTCTGATTCGACTAGCTGCTGTTTGGAATATACCCGTTGCTTGTAATTTGTCGACTGCCGATTTTATAATCAACTCTCCTCTTTTTAGAGAGGATTACGATAGAAAGGTTCCGGATTACTCAAAACACAATAAAAGAGAGATATAAAATGAAGATTTTCATAGGAACATAACCCATTCCATTATTGGTTAGTTGTCACGAATTAGGTCTATAAGAAACTACAACGTTAATTCAGTAATTGTTTCAGAAATTATATCCGATACAGTTTTTACAAAAGCAATAGACTGTTTAGCCATGCATAGTAGATGAGAATTGTTTGTAGTTAATTTTCGAAAACAGTGTACTGTAGATTTTTTAACGCAATTATTTTAAGTTTTAACTCTTTTATAATCTGCCGAGAGGAGGCATTGGAAATTGAATTTGATTTGATAAGAAATACAATACGTACATTTTGGATTATACAAAATTGTAATATATTGTTCTTAGAAAATTGAAACAAAGTTGTACAGATATATTGTCATAATAAGTAGGTTAATCAACCTAATGAGATAACTCTGCATGGGAGTGGTTTCGGTTTTGAATCAAATCCTAACTGGAAAAGTAAAATTGGTAACCTTTTACGATTTTTAAGGGGAAAATTGGAGATTGTTGAAAATAATACGGTAACTACCAATGGAATTGAGCTTAGTCCAAATGGCCAAAAGCTGGACGCTAATGAATAGATACAAAATATAATTTGGCAATATGATGTTGACTATTTAGTTAATTTATCCAAAAAAAGTATTTATAAAATTTGATGATTATGGAATGGATGGAATGCCTTGTAATCAAATAGGGAATGTTTATTTATCCAAATATGGAAAAGGTGTGATAAGCGTTATTGATAAAATGGGAAAGTTGTTACAGCAAACTCCTTTGCTTGGAAAAAACCTTCAAAAATTACATTTCCTAAAGGCGCCAATAAAGAGATTTCGTAAAAACTTAGGATAAAAAATGGGTTGATAAAATCACTTTTTAAAGGATAATTTCAAATCTCGATACAAAAATCCAAATACCACAGTGTATTCCATGAATATTAGACCACTTTTCAATAAATTAGGTAAAGAATCATCATAATAACTGTAGGTTAGGAAAACAAGACCGCTCCATATAATTGGGAATGTTAAATGCGTGAATAAACTCAGTGCTAAAGGGATGGTTATGTAGGATGGAGATACTGATGGAGATAGAAAAAAGAATGTTGAAATTATTAATGTTATACCTGTGAACAGGCGTTTTCTATTTCTGTATCGAAATCGCCATGAAATAATTAACATTATTAAAACAGAGCACAAAAAAAGTATTTGTTCATAAACTTGGCTACCCTTAAATCCTAGAATTTCAAAATTAAACAAATCCTTTATGGCAAATAAGCTTGCATTGAATGCCTCGTTTTGAAAGGACTCTATGATATTTTGATAATATCCATAAGGGATATTAGAATTTAAAAAAGGAAAAAACACTAAAATTGAAAGGGGAAGAAAGCCAAGTAACAGCTTAAAAAATCTGTGTTTTCCTCCTTTGAGTAGTATGAGTGGTAAAAAAATCACACTCAAAATATTTGAGCAAAAGGATAAAGAAAGTAGTAATCCTCCCTTAAAATCTTGCATTTTACTAAAACTTAAAAGTGCTGTAACCAGGAAAAACAGAAAAATACCTTCCGTATTTAGGTTTCCAGTAAGTTCAATAATTACCAGTGGGTTTACCCAATAAAAAATTATTTTTTTCTCATTGATTTGATAGCGTTGAAGAATTTGTTTTAGAGCAAAATAAGTAGCAATTTCAAACCCTATCAAGATAATTCTCAGTGAAATAATACCGCCTAAAATGGAATTTGTTGATGCCGAAAAGTAAAAAATCCACTGGCTTAAAGGGGTATAAGTCGAATAACTGTTTTGAGAAGTAAGACGCTTGAAAAGCGAATTAGCGAAGTCATTTTTTTGGGCTAAAAAATCTAAATCTGAAGGTTTAAAATTGAGAGGGTTTATACCTTCATTTGTTAGATATCCATCCCATAAAAATCGAATATAATCATCACTTAATAATGGGGTTGAAGCTATAAGAGTTAATCTGAGTAGTAAACCAATTATAAAGATGTTAGAAAAGTCATTTTTAAGATATATCCAGAATCCAGCACAACCAATTACAAAAAAGCCAATTTGTTGCGGAAAGTTTCCATGAGGTAAAAAGTATCCCAACATAAGCATCGGGCATATAAGCAATAGAATACATCCATATTTTATGCGCTTACTTTGTATTTTTAACATTTGAATTTAACGCTAAAGATTTCCGCTCCGCTTCTCTTGAGGCAAAACAATTAAGTTACGAGCTACTAACTAACATACAATGAAATGCTAATAATCCAAAATATTTTTGATGAATTACTGGATGGGATACATGTCATTGGTAAGAATTAAAATGAATTGGCCTTCAAGTTAAAAATCATGTTATTTTTATCGATTTTTGTTTATCGGTGTATATTAAATAGCATTCGATGTTGGAGAATTCAAGCTCTTTAAGAAGTTTCGCGTAGTTAAGAATTTGTCTCCTATCTGCATTTTTCTCTTCTCCAGTTTTAAAGTCAATTAAATAGTTTTTGTCATTGTGTTGAATTATTCTATCAGGCCGATATGAATTACCATCTTTGGTGATTATTTCTTTTTCAATTATATGTATACCCAAATCCCATATGTTTTTTAGGGGGTAAAGGTTTAGCGAATTTTTTATGTTTTGTGAGATTATGGAGATATTTTGTTTTTCAATTAATCCTTCATCATACATTTTTTTGGTAACAGATTCTACCTCTCTAGATTTTTTGACTCTCGCAAATGCTG